>Ga0315901_10000523_pt1 | contig 57586 bp, 49 predicted proteins | sample LakEriMetagenome_10_FD_203761 | JGI IMG/M metagenome (GOLD analysis project Ga0315901, IMG submission 203761) | Freshwater fungal communities from buoy surface, Lake Erie, Ohio, United States - Buoy 2 MA116 | ecosystem: Environmental > Aquatic > Freshwater > Lake | place: USA: Lake Erie, Ohio... | reverse complement strand
TCCAATGCATAAGAAACAACCTAAGTTTATTTATTGGTGGTGTTGGGATATTTTTATCAATGATGAACCAGTTGATTTATGCAGAGGAAAAGTGAGTGACTATGTCGTGATTAAATAGAAATCTTTTGTCGGATTAATCAATCAAAAATGCTTTTATCAAATTTTATTCCAAAACATACCTTCCCTTGCTTTGTTAGTAAATTATACTAGCAAAAATGCCTCATCACTACAAATCCATCAAACTAATCCTAGGCGATCAATTAAATGAGTTGCATCCCTGGTTTGATAAAGTAGATGATGATGTGCTTTTTGTACTAATGGAAGTGCGCAGCGAGACGGATTATGTGAAACACCATATCCAAAAAGTCGTTGCGATTTTTGATGCTATGCGAAAGTATGCCGAGGTTTTGATTACAAAAGGCCATCAAGTAAAGTATTTCAAAATAAACGACTCAGACAATCAACAATCATTTACCAAAAATTTATATGCACTTGCAAGGCAATTTAATGTTCAAGAAATTCATTACCAACTGCCTGATGAATATCGCGTTGATAAGGAATTGAGTAAATTATCAACCACGATTGGGTTGCCTGTTTTTGCTTGTGATTCAGAACATTTTCTCACAACGCGTGATGAACTTAAAAACCTTTTTGAAGGGAAGAAAACGTATTTGATGGAGACTTTTTACCGTAAAATGCGTGTGAAACATCACGTACTAGTTGATTCAGCTAATCAACCTGTATGTGGAAAATGGAATTTTGATCAAGATAATCGAAAGAAAGTCCCAAAGAATCATCAAATTCTAACTACCCAACTCAAAGTGAAGGATTGTTCGGAAGTTTACAAGGACATTCTGAAAGCAGAAATTAAAACAATAGGAACTATTCATCCAACTCAATTTCATTGGACAACCACTCGTTCAGAAGCATTGGATTTATTGGAAGAATTTGTCGAAAAGGCACTTCCGCTTTTTGGAACACTGCAAGATGCGATGACTGAAAAACACTGGTATTTGTATCACTCGCGCTTGTCGTTTGCGATGAATGTGAAATTGATTAGTACAATAGAAGTAATTCGACGGGTTGAAAAAGCATATTCCGAAGAGCCCGATCGCTATGAATTGAATCAAATTGAAGGGTTTATTCGACAAATCTTAGGTTGGCGTGAATACATGCGTGGAATCTATTGGGCCAAAATACCTGAGTATGCTACATTAAATTATTTCGATAATCAACGAAAATTACCCACTTGGTTTTGGACTGGTGAAACAAAGATGAACTGCCTCAAGCATGCAATTGATCAATCTCTTCAACAGGCCTATGCGCATCACATTCAGCGGTTGATGATTACAGGCAATTTCGCCTTGTTGGCAGGAATTCACCCCGATGAGGTAGATCGTTGGTATTTGGGAATTTACATCGATGCCTTTGAATGGGTTGAAATAACTAATACGCGAGGGATGAGTCAGTTTGCCGATGGCGGCATTGTTGGTTCCAAACCCTATGTGAGTTCGGCTAGCTACATCGATAAAATGAGCGATTATTGTCAAAATTGCCATTATAAAAAAGACATGAAAATTGGAGAAGGAGCCTGTCCGTTTAATTCTTTGTATTGGAACTTCTTTGATGCACATCAGGAAAAATTAAAATCAAATCCAAGAATTGGAATGATGCTCAATGTTTGGAATAAAATGAATCCTGACCACAAAAGCGAACTCTTGGAACAAGCGGCGGATTATCTTGATAAAATTGAAACATTATGAAGAAAATTGGAATCATTCTATTCACCTCAGATCTCAGACTTCACGATAATACAACGCTAAATGTGGCGATTAAAGAAAATGATCTAGTCATTCCACTTTTTTGTTGGGATGAAGATTATATGAATCAAGAGCAGTTTGGATTTTCGCGAGTTGGCTCAAATCGCAGAGCTTTTTTAAATAAAATCCTTCAAGATCTACACATTGGATTAAAGGAAATTGGTGGCTATCTGCTTGTTCGCAAAGGAAAACCAGATGATATTCTGTCTGAAATAGCAAATGAGTTTTCAATCCACAAGGTTTACACCAAAAAACAGGTTGGAATTGAAGAAAAACGTCAAAATGAGCACTTTAAAAGCACCTTGCGCAAAAAAGGGATTGATTTTGAGGAATATAGCACGAGTACGATGTATCATCCATCTGACTTACCTTTTTCGATGTCATCTATTCCTGAGGTATTTACTAAGTTTCGTAAAATTGTCGAAAAGGAAGCAATGGTTCGTGAATTAGTTCCAACTCCATCTAAAATTGATTGTCCTGCAATTCCAAAAGAATGGATGGATTTTTCGTTTTCAGAAATAAATACTCAAATTGAAAAAGGAATTTCACTTCCAGAATTAGGTGGGGAGCAGAATGCCCTTCGGCATCTTAATTGGTATCTTTTTGAGGATCAACATCTTTTACATTACAAAGAAACTCGCAATGAACTATTTGGTTTAGAATTTTCATCAAAGCTTTCACCCTGGCTTGCCTTTGGCTGCATTTCACCAAAATATATTTACCACGAAGTCAAACGATTTGAAAACGAGTATGAAGCAAACGATTCTACCTATTGGCTCATTTTTGAATTGCTCTGGCGCGACTTTTTCCGTTTTTCGTTTAAAAAACATCCAACTGAGTACTATCAATTACATGGCATACTCGGAAAATCAGATCAGAAAGCGAATCGAAATGTTGAAATAATCGATAAATGGATTCAAGGAAAAACGAATAATTCTTTTGTTAATGCAGCAATGCGCGAGCTAAATGCTACAGGATGGATGTCGAACCGCATGCGTCAAATTGTGGCGAGTTATTTCATCTACGATTTAGACCAAGACTGGCGGGTTGGAGCTTCCTATTTTGAATCTCAATTGATTGACTACGATGTCTCTTCCAACTGGGGAAATTGGGCATACATAGCCGGTGTTGGAAACGATCCCAGGGCGGGAAGGCAATTTAATCTTGAGAAACAGGAGGAGATGTATGATAAGGATAAGAAGTATCAGGGTTTATGGGCCAAGTATTAATTTTCTTGGTTTCTAGTTAGAGGAAAGAAGTATCCAACGCCCATTGACAAACCAGTTGTGGAAATTCCTGTTCTAAACATAAATTTTCCAGAAGGTTTTTGATAGCGGTAACCTAACCCAAGTAACGGAATAATGGTTATTGAAGCACAAGGAGTAGCAGATCACAACTTTGTAATTTACTCTATGGAAGGCCGTAAGTTGCAAGCAGGAACATTAACAAATGGTTTGTCTGTTTTAGATGTGCAATCGTTTGCCAATGGAACCTACATCTTCCAAACAGGTAGAAAACAAATTCGTTTTGTGATACAGAAATAATAAGGTTCGAAGTTATTCAAGCTAAATTAGGCATCAAATAGGTTGTAAAGCTTCTTTATATCTCAATAGTACACGCTCTCGGGCAATTTTATGATCGATAATAGGTGAGGGGTATTCGGTTGTTCCCAATTCGGGTACCCATTTTTTGATGTATTCGAATTTTTTATCAAATTTTTCTTGCTGAGACGTGGGATTAAACACGCGAAAATAAGGTGCAGCATCACAGCCGCAACCCGCAGCCCATTGCCACCCACCTGAATTACTGGCTAATTCAAAATCAAGTAGTTTTTCAGCAAAATAGCCTTCTCCCAAACGCCAATCAATTAATAAGTGTTTTGTAAGGAAACTTGCCACAATCATTCTTACGCGGTTATGCATGAATCCGGTCGAATTTAATTCTCGCATTCCGGCATCTACAATCGGGTAGCCTGTTTTTCCTTCACACCAAGCTTTGAAATGAATTTCGTTATTTTCCCATTGGATGCGGTCATAGTGTGTTTTAAACGAGTTTTTCGCCGAATGTGGAAACCAGTAAATAATCATTTGGTAGAAGTCACGCCAGATGAGTTCATTCAAATAGGTTTCATTCAAAGATTTGGCTACTCGGGCTAATTCACGAATGGAAATAGTCCCAAAACGCAAATGAATACTTAATTTCGAGGTAGCATTCAAAGAAGGGAAATCACGATTTTGGTGATAGTTCTTTATTAGTTCTTCTTTCCAATTTTTGGATGGAAATACTACAAGTTGTTTGTCCTCAAAACCCATCTCACTTAGGGAAATTAATTGACTGTGATCTGTAGATTTAATCAAATTTTGAGTGTATTTTTCCGACGGATAGGGTTTTAAATAAAAGTTATTGAGTTTCGCTTTCCATTTTCTGGAATAAGGTGTAAAAACCGTGTACGGTTTACCGTCATCTTTAATAACCTCATTTTTTTCGAAGATTACATGATCTTTTGATCCAATAAATGGTACGTCAATTTTTTCCAGTTCTTTAAAAAGGAAGCTATCCCTTTGATTTGCATACGGTTCATAATCACGATTGGTAAACAACGCCTCTGCTTTGTGTTCCGTTATGAATCTTGGAATGATTTCCTTTGGATCCCCAAAAAATACCTTTAAATCACAATTGAACTTGGCATATTGATTTTTGAGTTTTGCAATTTCTTGATGAATAAATAGGACGCGTTGGTCATTTTCGGGTAAAAATTGCAGTATTTGACTATCAAAAATAAAAATGGGTTGAACTTCTTTGCTATTCGTTAAAGCTTTATGCAAACCTGCATTGTCGTGAATTCTTAAATCCCTTCGATGCCAAAAAATCGATTTTGTGTACATTGTATTTAAACACGAAATCAATCATGATTGTTTACGAATCTTGGTCAGTTCTTTTAAAGTAATGTTGTTCACTTACAATTCGGTCTAAATATAGTTGTTCAACCTTTGTTCTAGCCCAAGGGGTTTTTCTTAGAAACTTCAAACTTGATTTCAAGCTTGGATTATTCAAAAAACAATTTACCCGAATATGATATCCCAACCCTTCCCAACCAAATTTATCCTGAAGTTCTTTAACCATTCTTTCAAGCGTTATTCCGTGTAATGGGTCATTGGATTTTTCAGAAATGGGTTTATTCATGTTAAATAAATTTCATTTTTTCTATTTCTTCGATTTTCAGAATAGATTTTTCCGTTATTTTGAATATTCTTGAATACGAATTTCCAAAGAAATTATGAGTTGAGCAAATTGTTTCAAACACCTAGGCTCGCGATTAATCCCGAGCCTAGGTGTGAAATTTATTCCAATTTAATGGATTAATAATTCAATCATTTATAAACCAATAGGTGCGGGAATAATCCCGCGCCTATTGGTAAAAATCACTCATCAAAAATGGTTTCAACCATTTACTGCAACACAATCTTTTTAATATCAACTGTATTTCCTTGCGGATCAATGATGCGAACGAAATACAAACCATTTCCTCCCCACGTGGTAATGTCAACATAAAACTGTTGTTGATTCACCGCATTTTGAAACACTTGCTGACCTTGCGCATCTTCAATTTTGATGCTGTACCCATTCATGGTAGTTAAATCTCCTGCATCAATCGTGATGTGATCATTGGTTGGGTTGGGCCAAATTTTCAACGTATTCAAGTACGTAATTGGGTTATAACTTGTAATGCCTGTATTGATAATCAAAGTATCTGTTACCGTAACATAATCATAACAAACATTTGCATTATATAAATCACTAATTTCTTGCTGCGTTAAAGCGCGATTCCAAATAACGCCATCATCAATACTACCAACGGCATAATATGGATAATTTGGCACGAACTGTCTTCCAAAAACAGCATTTGTGGTATTTCCAACTCCTACATTTGTGGTGTAAGGAGTTGTTCCAACCAGTGAACCATTTACATATAGCTTGATATTGATTCCATCATAATTCATTAGCAAATGATTCCATTGGGAGTGTGGAATAAGTGTGTTATTAGGATCTTGAGCCCACTGTCCACCATTAAAACCTCCATTTACACCTCCAGCAAAGTAGGGAGTATTTCCTTGATTGGTGCTAATATTAAATCCATTTCCACCATCATAACCTCTTGAAAAGTAATATTGGGCACATCCAACACTACAATTAGTATTTGAGTTTGTTCCAGTGGATTTTACCCACACACTAACTGCTAATTCATTAGAGTTATTTATAGCTGGGAGTAAGTTTAATTCAATCCAATCATTACCATCAAAACTATAAGCTTTATTCACATTCCCAAATCGATCCGTCGTTAATGTCGCGCCACTTACCGTTCCATTATTCCCATTCCCACTTTCATCATTGGCATTTCCGTTAAACGGCCACCAACCAACTAAACCATTTGTTGGAACATAATTTGGCACTTGCGCCATCACATTCACAGTCATACAAAGCCCAACTGCAAAGGCTGAAATCATACTTTTTTTCATTTTATAAAAGTTTTGGTTCACTCGCCCCGCAGTGAGATTACAATTAATAAAAAAAGCGTGGGACAGTTGCTTACGCTTGTCGTTGAGGTCCTCCAAAACCCGCGAAACAAAGCAAAGCAACGCCCACGCAAAACGTGAGCGTTTTACTTTAACTTCCCTGTTTCGCTTTTGAAAATTTGGAGGTTTCAACAGACAGGACGTTTAGCAAACGCTATTTTTTTCTTATAAAATTCTTTCCTCGTTTGGATGAACAAATGTATAGAAAAATTTACAGAAAGTAAAGAAATACTAAAAAGTTCAATTTGGTTGTGTGTCTCTCGACTCCGCTCGATCCACATTCGATCCACATTCGATCCACAAAGAATTCAAATACTATTTACGGTAGCCCATCCAGCGAACTCAAAAGCCCATCGAGCGAAGTCAAAAAGCCCATCGAGCGAAGTCGAGATGGGCTGGTGAATGTGTCTCTCGCCTTATTTCGACGAGCTCAATACAAGCTACTCGACGCAAACTCGACTTTGCTCGATCCACTTAGAAATAAAAGGCTGATTGGGCGGAGTTAAAAACTGGAGAAGTTTATATTAAATTGTCTTTTTATGGAATCTGATTCCAAATAATTCCAAAATCACTAAAAGACATTATTACTTCCCTTTCACCAATTTCATTTCATCCACTAAATGTTTTGCACCCGAATACTTATCCATGACCCACAACACATAGCGAATATCAACCACAACGTTTCTACAACGGTTTGCATCAAACATATAATCGCTCATGGTGCTCTCCCAGGTGCGGTCGAAGTTTAATCCCATCAAATGGCCGTTTTTGTCCAATACCGGTGATCCTGAATTTCCACCCGTGGTGTGGTTTGATCCGGTGAAACATACCCATAATTCGCCATTTTGCGCATACGAACCATAATCTTTTGCTTTGTGTAAGTCGAGCATTCGTGGAAGTAATTCAAAATCAGGATTCCCAGAATTGTATTTGGCAATGATTCCGTCTAAGGTAGTATGCTCGGTATATTTCATACCATCCGCCGGAGCTGATCCTTCCAATTTTCCGTAAGAAATTCTCAAAGTGCTATTCGCATCGGGCCAGTGTTTTGCATTTGGAAACATAACTTTTTTTCCTTCCACATAGAGTTTCAACAAAGCAGTCATTTCGGAATTGAAAATTTGATACTCCGGAACCGTTTGAGATCGAAATTTGGATATCAACGAATTATAATGTTTGAATCCAAGATCATTCTCTAATTTCGCTTTACTTTCATCGTTGTACGAATCAAGAAAACTCGAATAACGCTCCTTATTAGTAAATACTGATAGAGAATAAATATCATTTTTCAGTTGCTTCACTTCTGCTTCACTTAGTTTGGTGTCACCAATTCGTTTGAAATATTCGAGAGTCAACAATTCGAATATTTTTCCGTCTACTGTTTCATCGTAATTTTTGAAAAATCCTTCACCGCTTGTTTTCAATTTAGCAATTACTCCTGAAAGTTCATTTTTCTCTTTGTATTTAGAATAATTAGTAAGTAAATCATTGATTCCTCTAGCTAATTTAAAATACTCCGGGCCATACGAGAAATATTCGGCTCCCATGGCATATTGAAATTCTACATCCATTTTTTGAGAAACTAAATCATTCATTTTTTGAACGATACTTCCATACTTAGTTTTCCATTCTTCTTTCGAATTGGCTTTATCCGTGTATTCTTTCTCGCGCTGTTCTTTTATACTAACAGCATCCAAACGTTTCAACCCATCAATTTGCCCAATCCATTTTTTCCAAGCATTGGCGATACTCGCTTGCTTTGCCGAATACTGAATTCTCGTTTTGTCTGATTCTTTCATCGCTGCGTCAATAACTCCTAAAGAAAGATCACGCATTCTAATTCGAGCCGGACGTTCTTTTTCGATGATAAATTTCAAATACGATGAAACTACATGTTGCTCTGTTGCACCGGGAAAACCGTACACCATGGTAAAATCGCCCACTTTTCTGTTTTTAAAAGAAATAGGAAGAAAATGAATGGGTTTGTAAGGAACATTGTCCGCGGAGTAAGGCGCTGGTTTGTTGTCTTTACCAACGTAAATGCGAAAAACGGAGAAATCACCTGTGTGTCTTGGCCAAACCCAGTTATCTGTATCACCACCAAATTTTCCTATGGAATTAGGAGGCGTTCCAACAAAACGAACATCCAAGAAAACTTCTTTCACCATCATGTAATAATCATTTCCATAATTGAATGGTTTGATTTCTGCTTCGTAATGTGTTCCTGCAACTGCTTTTGCTGTCAATTCTTTGATTAGTGCTTGAATACTGGCCTCGTCTGTTTTGCCAGAACCTAAAATCAATTTCGTTACATCCTCAATTCGAACAATGCGAACAGCTGTTAATCCTTGGTTTTGCAATTCATCCGCTTTTGTTTTTGCCCAAAATCCGTATTTTAAGTAATCATTTTCCAGTGAAGAATGAGATTGAATTTGCGAATAACCGCAATGATGATTTGTTAAAAGTAATCCTTGATCAGAAACAAGTTCTGCCGTACATCCGCCACCAAATTGAAGAATCGCATCTTTCAAACTGGCCTTATTTACACTGTATATATCTTCTGCCGATAATTTCATCCCCTTTGCCTTCATATCTGATTCAAAAGCTGCAATCAGAGATGGAATTAACATCCCTTCATCTGCTCTTAAAGGATTAACAAGAATAAAAAACAAACAAAAAATGAGGGTAATTTTTTTCATATTAAAAAATTTGAGTTCACGAATTTACAATTTTCAATGGGATTGTTTAGAAATGTCAAGCATTCATTTGAATTGATTAATTATTTTTGTCAATAAATTGTTAAAATGAAAGTTTTTAAATTCGGCGGAGCCTCAGTTAAAGATGCCGATGCAGTGCGAAATGTAGCGACTATACTTTCCCGTTTTTCAGGTCAAAAACTAATTGTTGTAGTCTCTGCGATGGGAAAAACCACAAATAAATTAGAAGAAATTGTAGAGGCAGAAAAATCCAAAAATCTAGGCCAATTTACAAATCTAGTAAATGAGCTATATGATTTTCATATTGATATTTTAGGTCAATTATTTCAGGAAAAACATTTTAAAATTTACAATGAAGTAGATCAAATTTTTGATAAAATACGGGATCGTTTTGAAAGACCTTTTCCGGATAATTATTCATTTGAATACGATCAAATTGTTTCGCTTGGAGAAGTAATTTCTTCTAAAATAGTTTCAGCTTATTTATTTGAACAAGGTCTTTCCAGCTGTTTTGCTGATGCGCGCGAATTAATTCGAACCAATAACCAATATCAAGAAGGAAAAGTAGATTGGATAAAAACTGAAGAACTCGTTCATTCTCGATTGTTAGGTAGTTTTTCAAATGCAGATATTGTTGTCACTCAAGGTTTTATTGGCCATACTCCTGAAGGATTTACAACTACGTTGGGCAGAGAGGGATCTGATTACACAGCAGGTATTTTTGCATATTGCACGGATTCTGAAAGTGTTACAATTTGGAAAGATGTCCCAGGCATGTTGAATGCAGATCCAAAATATTTTTCAGATACGGTGAAATTGGATCAAATTTCGTTCAAAGAAGCAATTGAATTATCGTATTACGGAGCATCAGTGATTCACCCAAAAACAATAAAACCACTTCAAAATAAGGGAATTCCGTTGTATGTAAAATCATTCATTCATCCGGATGAACCCGGAACCATTATTCAGGAATCTACTGAAAACGATAATTTGGTTCCGTCATTTATCGTTAAAAAGGATCAAGTTTTATTTTCCATACGCCCCACAGATTTTTCTTTTATTGCGGAGGAAAATCTGAGCGATATTTTCAACCGTCTTGCTTCAAGGGGTGTTAGAATTAACGTAATGCAAAACTCTGCATTGAGTTTTTCTATTTTAGTTGATCGAAAAAAAGCTAATCCGGAAGTTGTTAAAGAGGTTTTGGGAGAAAATTATAAAGTATGGTATAATGATGAACTTGAGTTAGTTACAATTCGACATTATGATCAGAAAACGATTGATCTAGTTACAAACGGTAGAACGACAATATTAGAGCAGAGGACGCGTCAAACGATACGAATTATCATAAAATAGAGTGAGGATGTTACTTTCAGAAATTAATAACAACCAAGAAACTATCAAAGTAATACGCGTATTATCTAAAGATTTAGAGGCTAAATTTGCCGAGATGGGTGTAATTGAAGGTAAAGAACTCAAATGGTTGTTTCATGCACCATTTAAAGATCCTATCGCCATAGAAATTGATGGGTATGTTCTTTCATTACGGAAGGATGAAGCTGAGTTTATCGAAGTGGAAATTTGTTAAGTATTTGTTATTCAGTTTATTAAATTGAAAAAGTTAGATTTTTGTAACTTTGGCTTAAAATGTGCCGTAAAGTTGCCACAGAATTAACTGAATAAAATGAAAGCACAATTCCAAAACTTAAATCGAGATTCATTAGGGGCTGCAAAAACTAAATTGAACCAGCATCGTTCGATGGGTATAAAGTCTAATTTGTCAATATTCGAAGTAGCTCAATTGATGGATTTTGTTAAAAGTAATTCAGACTCTGAAAAGAACCAACTCCCTTCTCTATTTTTCAGTGTGGGTCTAAATTAATTCGTTCAAGCATTTCTGAACAAAATTTCTTGATTATCTTTGTATTTATGCAACTTTTTGGTTGCGCTATATGTCTTAACTGAAACTAAAAATAAATACATTGAAAACATTAGCATTCATCGTAGTATTCGCCGTATTAAGTTTATTTAATATTTATGCGCAAAGTATTGTTGTCAATACTGCTCAAACACCCACTCAACTCGTCAATAATGTACTTCTCGGTTTTGGAGTAACAGCTTCAAATATTACCATAAATGGAAGTCCTTTAAATGCAAATACACCAGTTTCGAACGTAACTTCTTTTACAAATTCAAATCCGTCGTTTCCATTTAATGCTGGACTATTATTGACAACAGGTAACGGTATTGGTGCACAAGGTCCAAATAGTCAAACTAGTTTCACCAACAATACGCCTGCTACGCCGAATGTTTCTGCTGATCCGCATTTGAATGCTATTGCCAATGGAAATGTTACCAACGGTGCAGTTTTGGAATTCGATTTTATTCCATCAGGTGATACAATGAGTTTTCGTTATATTTTTGGTTCTGATGAATATCCAGAATTTTCACCTTCATCATTCAATGATGCTTTTGGATTGTTTTTGTGGGGACCAGGAATAAGCGGACCATACGCGCTTGCTGGTTATCCAGCGGGTGGAGCTAACGTTGCTATTTTACCAGATGGGATAACACCTGTTACGATCAACAATGTTGGGGATGCCTCTAATACTCAGTATTACGTTTTTAATGATAATGGATCGACGTATGGTACAGCAATTCAATACGACGGAACGACTGTTGTTTTAACTGCTGCGGCTTCTGTGCAATGTAACCAAACCTACCATATCAAATTGGCGATTTCTAACGTGGGCGATCAAGCGTATGACTCCGGGGTTTTTCTTGAGGCAGGAAGTTTTGCATCAGATGCAGTCGCCGTAACAGTAGCAACGGTTTCAGGTGATACTACAATTGTTGAAGGGTGTACAGACGCTAATTTCATCTTTACTAGACCAATTGGTCAATTGGATGATACATTAATGATTAATTATACAATTACAGGTGATGCTGTGGAAGGAGTTGACTTTAATTCATTACCAGATACTATCATTTTCTTGCCCGGTGAAGATTCGGTAATTATCAATCTAACCCCTACCCAAGATGGTATCACGGAAGGTTTCGAATCAGTAGTGATAACTGTTGAAATAATCAATCCCTGTAATGATACAATCTTTTCTCAAGGAACTATTTACATTGGAGAAGGACCTATAATAAATATTACAGAAAATGACCCTATTGTACAATGTGCAACAGATAGTATTCCTTTGTTTGCATCAGCCTTTGGGGGTTATGCACCATATACGTTTGAATGGACGGATATAGGAGGTGTTCCTGCCGGCACTGGTGACACCATAACGGGATCAATATATCAAAATGGCACTGTTTCATATCTTGTCACAGCCACCGATAATTGTAATTTCTCAGGAATTGATACCGTTACAATTACGATGAATCAAACGTTGGCTATAGATACTATGGGAACAGTTCCTTCGAGTTGTCAACCAACCGGTGTTGTTTGGGGATTAGCAATTGGAACTACAGGGATTCCATCCTTCAATTGGACGGGGCCTGGTGCAAATAACACAAATTTCATAGACGCTTCAGTCTGGGAAAATATTCCTTCTGGTTGGTACTATTTTACTGTCACAGATGACGTTTGTTCCGTAAACGATAGTGTATTTGTTGATTTATTAGATCCACCTGTTGCATCTTTTTCGGTGTCACCTCTGAGTGGTTGTGCTCCTTTGGAGGTTACGATTACAAATAATAGTCAAAACGGAACGGCTTATTTTTGGGATTTAGGAGATGGAACAGTAAACACTACCACTGATTTATCTGGTTTTACACATACGTTTGATGATACTTTATCAAATCAGGGATACATTATTCAGTTGATTGTTCAACAAGGTCAATTCTGTAGTGATACTGCTGTGGTGGGCATTGTTACTTCCGTTTGTGGTTGTACAAATCCTGAAGCGGATAATTACAATCCTAATGCAACCGTTGATAACGGTAGTTGTATCTTTCCAGATCCAATAATCAATGCTCCGAATGTGTTTACACCAGGAAATGATGGAATGAATGATATTTTTGTCTTGGATTGGTTAAATCTGAAATCATTAAGGCTAGTAATATTCAATCGTTGGGGTAATGTTCTCTATGATGAGACAAGTGAAGATATGAATTCTATGGTTCCTAGCTGGGACGGTGGAAATGCAGAAGATGGTGTTTATTTCTACCGCTATGAAGGTGTTGGAATCGCAGGTCAGGAATTAGAAGGACATGGTTTCCTACATTTGGTAAGAGAAAATGATTAAACTGCCTTTTTGATTTTTACACCCAACAATTTGTTCCAATATTTTCCTGTGATATAAATTTGGTTGTCCGATTTATTATAAGCGATACCGTTTAATACTTCTCCGGTTCCTCTGTATTTGGTTGAAATGTCAGATGCTTGGATGATAGCAATAACACCTCCATCATTAGGGTTTATTACAGCAATAATGTCTTGCATGTAAACATTTGCATATATTAGTCCGTCAATGTATTCTAGTTCGTTTAATTGAGTTATTGTCCCTTCATTAGTTGTGGCTTCAATAGTCTTTATTACCTTAAAAGTATTTGGGTCTCGAAATACAAGTTGCTCCGTTCCATTTGACATAATTAAATATTTACCGTCGTTACACAAGCCCCAACCTTCGCCGGAATAATGATGCTCTTTTTTTAAAACCGATAAATCACTAGAGTTGTAAGTTAAACATTTTTCATTTTTCCAAGTAAGCTGATAAACGATGTCATTTATTACGGTAATACCTTCCCCAAAATGAGTATTATCTAAACCTATTTGTTTTGTAAGATTACCTGTGGATACATCTACCTTAGCCAATAATGTTTGACCTTTGCTATTTGGATCTCCCGTACCTTCAAATAGTTCATTGTTATAGAACTCTAGACCTTGTGTGTAGCTCAAATTACGATGAGGAAATTCTTTGTTAACTTCAAGACTCCATGTTTCTGGTTTTTTGTCGTTTAATATACGAAGTAAACGTTCATCATTTTCGATTGAATTATCCGCAAGCGTTGCAATTAAACTTAGTTTTTTTGTTCCTAATAGTTGATTTTTAGATACGAAATTATGAGAAACAATTCCTTTTGGGTTACTCCATTTTTGAAGCGTGCTATCGTTTAATTTTAACTCAAGCATTGTAATTTTCGTATTCGAAATTTTTATTTCAATTTTCGCCTCTTTATTTTTTACTACAGCCAAATTTTCTTGAAACGTAAAAGTTGCGGCATTTGCATCACTACTTTCGAGTTGGCTATCAAGATACATTTTATAAAAAAATCCCCCTGCAAATAGGATTAACAAAGAAATAATAACAATTTTTTTCATGAGTTTATAATTAGTTTCAGGATTTCATTAGCGCTAATTCCATTATGAGATGCAGTATAATGAACACTTCCGTTGATTAGTAATATCACTTGAGGAGATTGATGCTCTACATTTAATTTTTCTGCAATTTCATTGGATAACGATCGAAATGCAATTAAATCTAGATAATGTAATTGTGCTTTCATTTCTTGATCCCATTCTCTTTCAAACCGATTGAGCGCCATGGATGAAATACTACATCTCGTACTGTGTTTGAAAATAATCTGAGGAACTTTGTCGCTATCAAGAATTATTTGTTGAATAGATGAGTTGTTATTCAAGTTTTGCCAAACGAAGTTTGATTTATTAGAGAACCAACTCATTAGATGCCAGATGTAAATTGTTTCAAAAATCGAATGTCGTTTTCGGAATACAACCTGAGATCATTGACCTTGTATTTTAATTGAGTAATTCTTTCAATTCCCATTCCGAATGCATAGCCTGTATATTCGTTTGAATCGATTCCACAAGCATCTAACACATTGGGGTCAACCATTCCGCAACCAAGTATTTCCAGCCATCCCGAGTATTTACAAACATTACATCCTTTACTATTACAAATGGTACAAGAAACATCAACTTCTGCACTCGGTTCAGTGAACGGAAAATAGGATGGCCTAAGTCGAATTTGCGCTTTTTCTCCAAAAAGTTCTTTCGCAAAATAAAGTAAGGTTTGCTTCAGATCTGCGAATGAAACACCTTTATCAACATATAAGCCTTCTACTTGATGAAAAAAACAATGGGCTCGAGCTGAAATTGCCTCATTACGATAAACTCTTCCAGGTGAAATTGTTCTAATTGGTGGCTTAGAATTTTCCATGACACGAACTTGAACTGAGCTAGTGTGGGTGCGTAATGCAATTTCTCGTTCTCCTTTTTCAATAAAAAATGTGTCCTGCATATCTCTTGCGGGATGCTCGGGTGGAAAATTCAAGGCTGAGAAATTATGCCAATCGTCTTCAATTTCTGGGCCTTCTGATACAGAAAATCCTATGCGACTAAAAATTTCAATAATTTCTGATCGAACTAAGGAAAGAGGGTGTCTAGAACCAATTGATTCATCCACAGAAGGTCTCGTTAGATCAATTGATTTATCGTTTGAATTATTATTTTCAATTTCTTCCTTCTTCGTATAATATTTTTGCTCAGCAAGATTTTTTAAAGAATTAATTTTTTGTCCGAAATCTCTTTTATTTTCCGATGGAATCTCTCTAAGATGATTATATAGTTCCTTTATTATGCCTTTTGTACCAAGAAATTGAATCCGAAATTCATCCAAACTTTTGACATTTTGGATATCAAAAGATAAAATATCATTTTCAATTAGATCAATGTTTATCATTTTATTTGGGTCAAGTGTAACTTTTTTCTATCTTTATCTGTTCAACAGTATAACTGTACAAATTTAATAACAATTGCATTAAAAATGTTTCGAAAAATAAGCAATTCTAGAATAAACCTTACTTTGTTGTTGTTCGTTTTACTTTCATTTGCATCCTGTGTAAAAATCAAACCAACTGTGGCAGTAATTTATATCAAAAATCCAAATGGATCCATGTGTGAAGGCGCCCAGGTTAGATTATATGGCCAACCGGCAACAGTTAGCTCAGATAATGTAGGGCAAGAGCTTCGAATAGATTTAACGACAGTTACCGATGTGGAAGGGCGGGCCTATTTTGATTTAACTGAATATTACAAAGCCGGTCAAACAGGAATGGCAATTTTGAATGTGGATGCCATGAAATATAATCAAGTTTCATCTGGATTTATTCAAGTACTTGAGCAAGAAACAAATGAAGAAACATTTTTTCTTCAATGATGAATTTATTGTCTGTGTGTCTCGAATGAAAGAAAATTAAATAAATATTGTAAATTTGAAAAAATAATACGAAAATTATGAGAAATAATGCATTTTTAATCCTTTCTATTTTTATTGTATTGTTTGGTTTTACCTCATGTGAACCCAAGGATCCCGCAATTTTGAAAGTTTTCGTGCGCTCATCAACTAATCAGTTGATAAATGGTGCAAAAGTTATAGTTATTGGTGATCAACAATCGAATCCTCCAACACAAGAATTTGTAGATACTACATACTCCAATTCCTCTGGTTTTTCGGTAGTTGATATGGATCAATATTTTGATCAATATAGAGATGGTAATACGAATACCACTGGTTATTTTGATATAGTTGTTAAATACAATGGCAAAACTGCTTACGGTAAATCCCGTTGTAGAATACACACTACCTCAGTAGAAACAATTTATTTACCCAATTAATTAAATATGAAAAATATATTAATTTGTTCTCTTTTGTTCATAGTTGCAATTACTGGTGTTTCAGGATGTAGAAAGAAAAAAGATACAATAGCTCATGTGTATGTCAAGGATGAAAATAATGCATCAGTGGATCAAGCAATGGTTGTGCTATACGGAACGAATACAGCGGGAACACCTCAAGTAATTGCTGTATTTGATACCTCATACACAAATGTAGATGGCTTAGCTACGTTCAACTTTAATGATATTTATCAATTAGGCCAGGCAGGAGTTGCCGTTCTTGATATCAAAGCTCAAAAATTAAACAAAGTCGGTCAAGGTATAATAAAAATTGAAGCTGAAACTTTAAATGAAGAAACAGTCTTCATTCAACCATAATATGACATTGAAATTATTCATCATTCCCTTCTGAATCACAGAAGGGATTTTTTGTTTTTACCCACCTTTTTTTTGTTATGTTACGTTCATATTATAAATTGTCAAAAATAGAATTATGAAAATAAGAAATACATTATTGTTTTGTAGCCTGACCATAAAGTTGAGTTTATTTTTGATTATTTGTTTTATTAATCTATTCTCATTTCTAATTCATTCTCAGCAATTCGATGTTAATACCAAAAGATTTTATGAATCGAATAGTCATCTTAATGTTCGCGATATTCAGATAACAAGAGACAATGGGTTTGTAGTTGTTGGAAATGCCCAAATCCAGTTCGGTCAACAAAACTACGTTGGTAGTTTTATCTTTTACAATGATTCTTCCAGCGTTATCTCCAGTAATTACCATTGGGAAAAAGTTTATACAACATTTGGGAATGTTGAAGATTTTTCGTTCGAAAAAGTACAAGAATTACCAGACTCTAGTTTAATTGTTGCTGGAAAAATGTTCAATTTGATGAGTAATACGTACGGAGGAGCATTATTGCGAATTGATCGAAATGGAAATGAAATTTGGAAAAAATCTTTAGAGATTGGAAATAATGAACCTACGATTATTAGTGATATTTATATAGAAAGTGATACAACTTTTTTAATAGTTGGGTCCAAAATGGGGGCTAGTAACCAATCTTATTTGTGTAGAATAGATTTATCGGGGAATCTAGTGTGGCAAAAGAGTTTCTCATTAGAAGGAGCAAATATTCTAGAGTTATTTTCACTTGAAAAACTTCAAAATGGACCAATCATTCTGTCCGGTAAGGGTTTTGTAGATCCAATGTATCCTCATGGGATTTTGATTATGCTTGATTCTTTGGGAAATGTTTCATGGTCGATTCAAAATGATCAAATCTATTCGTCATTCACAGATGTAATTACTGATCAAAACACGATTTATTGTAGAAACATAGATTCAGATGGGAAATATGTTAATTCAGTTTCTGCTTTTGATCTAGCTGGAAATAATCTTTGGAATTATTCGATTAGCGATGCAGAAATGAATATTTCAAATAATCGACGTAAAATTCATTTTGATCAAGACTCAAATCTCGTTGTCTATTATAGTAATTTTTCATACGGAAACTTTCATAGGCTTTCTCGACAGGGAAATTATATTGGTGAATTTGCTGCGATGGGTGTCGCTCAGGGAATAGAAATTGATAAAGAAGATGGAAAGGTGCTCGTTTTATCGTCGGGCCCTTCTTATGGAGTAAAAAGTTCATTAGTACTAACAAATCATTTTGCCGTAACTAAATTAGATAATATACAAAGCTCACAGTCGGGATGTATTTGGAATTATTCGTCCAATAGTGCTCAGGGATTAGCAACGTTTACGAATATCAATTTGCTACCAGCTGATTCTTGTATTCTTTCTAATGCAATGATGGAAAATGTTACTGTTTTTATAACAATCGATAATAATTGCGTAGAGTTTCTTGGTGGCCTTGAAGAAGATAAAATGCTTGATTTTGAGGTTTTCCCTAATCCAACATCTCAAATAGCAACCATTCGATTGGCTGAAAGGATGGGAATTAATAATTTAGGTTCAATTTTAAATATGCTTGGTGATGAAGTTTTAACGTTTAAAATTTCTACAACTGAAACGTTACTAGATCTTTCTACTTTGTTGCCAGGACTTTATTGGATAAAAATCGGAGATAGTATTCAAAAAATCATGCTGAATTAACGCAAAAAAGCGATTCCTAAAAATCGCTTTTTTTGTGCCCACGACTGGATTTTTTCAAGAACCAACTAGGTGAGCTTACCCAAGCATAAAGTCTGTACTTTTTCAAAGCAATATCCTTTTTAGTTTTTTTCAAAACATAAACACGATTCAGTTTTGTTCAGAAACTAAAAAGTTTAGCACTTCGTGCCAGACTTCTTTCGTGCCCACGACTGAACACCAACTATCCTAACCTTTAATCTTCATTTTTTAATTAAAACCCTTTTAAAATAAAGGTTATAGCTCATTTTTACCGATTAATGAAATTAGGGTAAATTAGCTTAATTATAGATAAATTAAAAAAATGTGGGGAAAATGTGGGGAAAGAATTATCTTTGGTAAACCTTACCAATCATCCATTTATGGCAACCATCAATTACATCCTGAAAGGGAAAAATGAACTTTCAACCATTTATGTCCGACTCAGAGATGGACGAAAAGTAGATTTAACAGCCTCCACTGGGTTCACGATTCACCCCAAATTCTGGAGTGAAACAAAAGGGACAATTCGGCAAATTGCGAACAATTCGGACAAAAAGAACCTATCTGAGGACCTTCGGAAATTGAAAGATAAAATCGGTGATACATTAAACATCGACAAAGACAAAGGAATTTTCATCGATAAAGAATGGTTAGAAGGAATAATTGCGACTTATAAAAATCCCGTTTTGATGAAACGGACTGATTACATGCTTTCAATCATTGAAGCCTATCAAGAGGAAATGAAAATAAAAATCAATCCAAAAACAGGAAAAAGAATTGCACCAACTACCATACGAAATTTCAACACCACTATTCGCAGATTGAAATTATTTCAAAGCCATAAGAAAAGAAAATACTACATCCACGAAATAGACTTAACCTTTCACAGCGACTTTATCAAATTCTTGCGGAATAAAGAAAAGTTAGCACAAAATAGTATCAGCAAGGACATCAAACAAATAAAAACCGTTTGCATTGATGCCAGAGATAAAGGAATTTCAATAAACGAGCAAGTTTTATCACGGAAATTCAATGCACCTCTCGAACCAACAACCTTTGTCACGATAACCGAAGAAGAAATCGAGTTAATCAAGAAGTTCAAAGGAACAAACTACCTGCAAAATGCAAGAGATTGGTTGATTATCGGTTGCTGGACAGGATGCAGGGTAAATGATTTAATGGCCTTGACAAAGAATAATATCATGATAAATACAAAAGGTCAGAAGTTTATTCGATATACCCAAAGCAAAACAGGAAAGCAAGTAGACTTACCAATTCACCCGGATGTACAAGAAATTATCGACCGACTTGGAGATTTACCTCATCCGATTTCCGATGTCAAGTTCAATAAATGGATAAAAGATGTTTGCAAAAGTGCAGGTATCACCCAAGAAGTCTATGGCACCAAACAAGATTTGGATTCTCACAAGAAAATCACGGGCATATTTAAGAAATACGAATTGATACGTTCCCACACATGCAGGCGTTCTTTCGCAACGAACCACTACAATAAATTGCCGAATAAATTAATTATGGCAGTTACAGGACATTCAACTGAGAAGATGTTGTTAAATTACATTGGTGAAACTGAAAACACCCATTTGGATGATTTTATGACAATATGGGAACAAGACAATTTAAAAAAGAAAGATGAGAATCCAAGTACCAATGTCGTAGATTTAAAATCGGCAAGAAGTAAATAGATCAAAGAAATTTAGATGAGGTAAGTAGTTTGAAAGTAGTTAAAAAAATTAAATAGAAAATTATGCATAGACATTTAATCGCGGTAAACAAAGTATGTGCACCGCTAAAAAGAAATAATAATCAAGAGATAAATATAGATGTGTTGTTAAATTTTTCAGCAATCAATTTTACCTATTTTGGAGACTTAACAGACGAGGAATTTGAGGATTTAATGTTATTATATTCGATAATTGTAAGAAATTGCACACAAAAGTCATTTGATGAATATTACTTCTCAAATCCCGAAAACCTCAAAGAAAAGATAAAATTAATCGTATCACGTTTTGATTATAAAACGCAGGAATTAATAGATGACTTGTTATTTGTCGAGAATCTCACCGATGACGAATCCAAATTAAAAGCTTTAAATCGGGTAGATGACGTACTCTACTATTACTTTGGGATACTTCGATTTTTTATGCACTTTGTACCCGAGTTAAATTTGAAAACAGAGGTTATTTTCGATCGCGACTCAGAACACCCCCAAGTTACAACCAAAGACCGATCACAAGATACAAGGAGAAGCGAAAAAGCACCCACCAACAATATACGCATTCAATCCTTAAAAATCCTTTGTCCGGAATTGTGGAAGAAACTTGCCAACTCTTCAAAGGAAACACAAAAGCAAGTAATTCATCACATTACAGGAGTGAATTTAGAAGATAGTTACAAATTATCTTTCGGTTCCAGACAAACGGAATTACCTGAAGAAAAAGTGGCTGAATTAATACAATTAACTTCAAATTTATCCAAGAATTAAAATAGGGGGAAATCCAATCGCCCCCCGAAATACCCCTGAATTAAGTTTGCCCCATGTTTAATTAAAAATCGAAAACATGAGTCAAGTACAATTAATTCAGGTAACGCCAAATGAGTTGGCAGACATTATTTCAGAGAATGTAAAATGTCATTTAAAAGAACTCTTCACAGAATTCAAAGGGTCAAAAAAAGAGGAGGAACAAGAATTCCTCACCAGAAAGGAAACAGCCGAACTTTTCAAAGTCAGTTTAGTCACCATTCATGATTGGAGTAATAACGGAATTTTAAAGCCTTATAAATTAGGAAATCGGACCTATTACAAGTACTCAGAACTAAAAGAAGCATTGTTTAACTCAAATCATCATTAATTCAATGGAAGAGAACAACGCTTTAATGAAAGAACTGTTAGAGGAAGTCAGACAGATAAAAACGGCATTGATTAAACCAACAAAAACCAAAGAATCTGATAAGTGGTTGGATAATACAGATGTCAAAGAAATGCTCCATATAAGCACAAGAACCTTGCAAAGATTAAGAGTATCAGGCATGCTCAAATACTCCAAAATAAAAGGTAAAATTTATTATCGCTTAACCGATATCTATTTAATGCTCGAGCAAAATCAAGCAGAGTAAATACAGCTGAACACACCTCATCACATTTAACCCAACTTTAATTCATAGTCGATGAAAGTCACTTTATACAATGACTTCCACACTCCAGTGGAAGACAAGGATTTTCTTGCCGTTTTACAAACCATAAAATCCAATCACTTTGAGGAGAAAATAAAGTCAATTCGTTATGCTTACCACAAAGGCTTGGAAAGTCTAGGAGATAAATTGAAGAAAGAACTTCCGGCATTCACTCCCTCGGCAACATTTACCAAAGGCCGAAAATTAGAATTTCTAAATCAATACAGTGGCATAGCACATTTAGATTTCGACGATATTTCAGCAACAGAAATTCAGGAAGTTCGAAACAAGGTCGATATGTGCGGAATTACATTTGCAAGTTTTATTAGTCCAAGCGGAACGGGAATAAAAATATTTGTTCGCATAAAATCAGGTGTTTCTGAGCACCAGCAAATGATTATTCAGCTCATGCACTATTATCAGGAACTCACCGGATATCAACCCGATGCAAAGTGTAAGGATATCACACGCTTATGCTTTGTCTCTTGGGATGAAAATGCCTACCTCAATGCGAACAGCGAATATTTTTGTCCGGAAGTAGCAGACCCACAAATGATGCCACACGGAATAAATTTTTCAACTCAAAGTGTGGATTACTGTGTTCAATTCACCGAGAAAGTATCCACCTATCAAAAAGGAAATAGAAACAGCCATATTTACCTCTTGGCGCGAAATGCAAACCGTTTGGGAATAGAAAAAGAAGAAATTTTACAACATTGCTTGAACTCCTTTGATTTAGATACAAGAGAGGTCAAAGCAGCAGTTGAAAGTGCATTTAACAACAATCAAATAGAATTTGCAAAGTTTGCAAACGTTGCAACTGTTGCAAAAGAAAAGGTTGAAGAATTCAAAGAGTTTGATTGGTCGAAGGATTTATTATTCAATACACCTAAAATCCCTTTATCAGTTCATGAAAGCTTACCCAAGATACTCAAAGAAGGCTCTGCAGCATTTGACATTCACCGCGAAAAGGACGTATTTTTAACATCAGCCCTGGTGATTCTATCAGGATGTTTACCCGGTGTGCAAGGCCTCTATGGCCAAAGAACTGTTTACCCCAATTTATTTTGTTTCATACTTGCGCCACCTGCCAGTGGGAAGGGATCAATGCAATCATCTAAAGAACTAGCAGATGTTTACCACAACAAAGTTTTGGATGAAAGCAAGGAATTGAAAGTTTTATACGAACGAGAATTACGCGATTACAAACGAAAAACATCCATACTCAATGCCAAATCAAATTCCCAAACAGATATTGACCCACCTGTTGAACCTCCTTTTAAAGTCGTTTACATACCGGCCAATACCTCAACCGCAAAATTATACCTGCATTTGCAACACAACGATGAACAAGGAATAATCTGTGAAACGGAAGCCGATACCTTGGGAGCAGTTTTTAAAAACGAATGGGGTTCTTATTCAGATTTGTTGCGCAAAGGCTTTCATCATGAAAAAGTGTCTCTTAGTAGAAAATCAAATAGTGAGTTTGTGGACATCAATCATCCGCGCATTTCAGTTGCATTGACAGGAACACCAAATCAAATTTTCAACATCATTCCCAATGCAGAAGATGGACTTTTCAGTCGCTTTATTTTTTACGCATTTCGCTCCGATGCCAATTGGGTTTCCCCAGCTCCCGATCCCTTTCGAGTAAATTTAACCGATCATTTCAAAGAGTTAGGAGAACGAGTCTATCAAATGGTTCTGTTTTTGGAAAACAATCCCACACACGTTAATTTGACAAGTAATCAATGGTCACGCTTAAACCGTGAATTCAAAGATTATTTGAAAGACATTACCGAATTTGCAGGGGAAGAAGCAACCAGTGTAATAAAACGAATGGGCTTAATCCTGTATCGAATATGTATGATATTTACTGCTATTCGGAAATTCGAAAATGGCGAATGCGCCCAAGAGATATATTGCTCAGACGACGACTTCGAGAACGCCATTCAATTAGTCGATATATACATACAACACAGCATTTTGATGTTTACCAATTTACCCAATCAATCCGCACAACATTCAGTTCAAAACCCACCTAAAAAACAAAAATTCTACGATGCACTTCCCTTAAATTTTCAGCGAAAGGAAGCAGTGGAAATTGGAGCCAAATACGGAATCAAAACCCGTTCAGTAGATTATTGCCTTGAAAAATGGGAAGGAAAACTCATCCAAAAGTTGGATGTGGGTGTGTATGTGAAAGTGATGGAAGTAAGTTAATAGTACTTCTATATAACCAATTTTCAATTCCATCAGCGAGACTAAAAAGCTAGTGGTTATCTCTTTTTTCATTTTTGAGTCCTTTTTGTGTTTCTTTTTGTCTGTATTTTGTCTGTATTATGGCGTTATTGTCTGTATTATGGCGCTATTCTTAACTAAGTGAATAAAATGAACCTGCTCCTTTAACACCTGAACTTTTAATAATTCCTTTTTCCACTAAGTCTGATAAGTCTCTTGATGCTGTTCTTTCGGTAGTTTCATTAAATTCTTGATATTCCTTATTAGTAATTTTACTTCTTTCCTTTAATATCAAAACCGCCTTTATTTGCCTGTCATTCAGACCAAGTTTAGTTAGCTTTTCAGGTGTAATGTTGTCTTTGAAAAGTGTTATACTAAAACCACCGTCTAATTCCGTCAATTCGGGTTCAGGTAAGTCAGCTTGTTTGCAAGTGTCTATGATTTTTATTGTTCCTCTGCCCCAAGCGTCAATGTATCCACCTTTGAAGCAAACGTCTGCAATAATCGGATTTCTCGGTCTTGATGAATGCGAACGCTTTAGAGCTTCCAATGTCAAGCCATCTGGCAAAGTACCTTCGTTCCAAATACTTATTTTGTCGTCATACACTCGAATTTGAATAGGTGCTCCCACATAATTTCTATGCACCAATGCGTTCAATAACATTTCTCGAATGGCTGCAACCGGATATTCTCCTTTTTCAATACGGTGCATTCCTTCAAATTCTATGGGTCTTGTCAGAAATTTACGGTTGAGTTGATTTAAAACTCCTTGAAGTAAAGCAATCAAATTCCCTTCTTCTGTTTCCTGAAATTTCAAATCGGTATCATCATTTCCAAAGCGACCAATTTTCACAAAAGTATTCGGATAAAACTTGCCAGGGTCTTTACCGAATAAAACTAAAGCAGAGCGTTTTAACTGACCATTTTCTGTTAATCGTAGTTTTTCAAAAAGTTCAGGAATAGACAAATCATTATTTTCTGGTAAACGTCCTGCATTTTCAGATGCTTTCAGAAATGTATTTACAGCTTTTTCGTCAATATCTTCAAAATTGGCTCTTGGTTCAATTACATCATCCCAAGTTTTGCCCGATTTCTTCAATAAAAACTCGTTTAATGATGCACCTGTCAATTCTTGTTTGGTGCTTCCACTTCGGTAGTAATACCTTCCTCTTAGCGAAATGGGAACAGAGTAGGGTGGTGTAATTATCTCAATAAAATGATTTCCATTTTCTTCGTGCAAATTCACTTCAACAGTAATGCCTATTGCGTTGCGGATTTTATTCGGAATATCATCCATCAACTTTTTGGATTCGGTAACTCCAACCACATTTCCATTATCGTCTTTGCCGATAAATATTACACCGCCTTGAGCATTGGCAAAGCCACAAACCCATTTCAGGTAGTCATCGTGCCAACTTTGTTTGTATTCTATGTTTTGTTGTTCGGGCATTTCTATTTCTTGTTTTTATATAACTCTATTTCCAATTGAATTAATTTGTTTAGCACTTCTCAACTATCTTTGCATCAAAATCATCTCGATCGGATTCTTCGTGCGTGCCTTTATTCAGATAATTCCAAATTTGTTTGTTTGTAGTTTCAACCAGCACCTCTTCTAATGGATAACACAAAAGTTGGTGTTCCTCCAAATCAGAATAGCCAATAAAAACGTCTTTTTTAATAGGTTCAAAAACCAGTTGTTCACTTCGTGAAATATCAACCTTTACTCTTTTGTTGTTTCCTTGTCCGCCAAGTGGACCAATATAGCTGATGTAAAAGTTTATACCTCCATCTTCATGCTCATTATTGTCTATGATATCAAGCGGAATATTGGCTTCAACTTTTATAAATTCAAAAACCTCTTTGAACCATTCGAAAATTTGCTCGTTGGATAATTCTGAAATTAGTAGAGTAAAATCCAAATCCTCTGAAAAACGGTAATCTTCAAAATAGACTTTCTTTAATACCGTTCCACCTTTGAAAACGATTGCCTTAGTAAGTTTCTCCTGTTGTGAAATGCCGAAAAGAATCCATGAAAGGATATAGTCCTTTTCAATCTGCTGGTCACGTACGCCAACTGCATTTGCTTTTCGCTGTATTTCTCCGGGTTTAATCATGTGTAAATAGCAGATTTAATGGTTTCCGTTTCCAAATTTTGCTGAATACTCCAACGGCTAATTCGTCTCCCTGTCTTAGGTAATTCGGTATCGAGTACTACATATGAGGCTGTCTTCATCAATTGTAATTCCTGAATAATAGGGGTGTTGATGTCCAATATTTCTAAGAGAAAACCCAAACGTTTTATTACCGCTTGCGAATCAAATTTTTTAATATATTCAAGAAGTGTATCGTATTTTATTTTGTCTTTTGAAATGTATAATGCTCTTGCGACCTCAACAATCCCGCCGGCATAATCAGGTTTAAACAAACAGTCAATAAATGTTTTTTCCAAGTCGGAACACAGCACTTTATTAAAACTGTCAATCCAGATTTTCTTTGAGCCAAAAAAATGTTTCTCGTTGTGATAGATAAATTGAAAGGGAACTTCTTTGATTTTAAATTCAGATGGTCGTATTTGTTTTGATACAACGATTTGTTCCTTCAAGGATGGTTGAGTAATGAGATTGTGTATTTGCAAGGCTGAATAATAGCCAATATAATGTTTGGCATCATTTACCAAATGTTCAGCTGTCAAATGCCAATCAGGCATATAAGTCTCTGCATTTTGCTCGTATGGAATAATGTAATATACCCCTTCTTTTAACCGCATCAAAAGGCCTCTTTTAGTCATATCACTGAGTAGTTCTCTTACCGCACTTGATTTAGAGTTGGGTAATGCTTTATAAGCCAATGAATAGTCAAAACAGTTCCTATTTTGTTCGTTAAAATAAGATAGAAGTTCATTAGATTGCGTTGATATGTATTTATTTTTCATAGTAGCAATATCAGGATAAACCTGACAGCAATGATACGAAACATAATTAAATTAATTGTTTATTTTATAAAAATAATTACTATTTATAGTTCAATTGTCAGGTTAATCCTGACATGTAAAATACAAAACATAATTTTATTACAAAAGGTAAATCGGACAGAAAAGGAATACTCTACACCTCATTTTGTCTCATATATTATTGTAATCCATATCTCAATGATCACTAAAAAGAATCGATAATAATCTATTCAATACAAAAGTTACTTTACAATCAACTTCTCAAAAAGCCAATAATTGGTACTTTATTGGACGGCTATTTTTTTATTGATGATTAACCCATTTTCAAGTTGAATCTTAACTAAATAATTTCCAGCGGTTAGTTTTTCATTGAATGTGTAAAGTAAAATTGAATTTTCTATTGCTCCATCGCATCCGATTGATTTAATAGTTTTACCGGTAATATCCATTAATTTAATTTCAGTGGGGAAACTCGTCGGATGATTCATTACAACTTGAAAATTTCCTTTATTTGGGTTAGGGAAAATGTTTATATAAAAATCCTTGGCTTTACACGTATTGAGAACTGGACCATAAATGGTTGAATCACCATTAATGTCAAATTGAATTAAACGGATATAAGATTCCTCAATAGATGGAATTTTTATGTTGTAGGTGATTTTCTCTGTTGAATTTCCCGCAGCCATTACTATTTTTTCATTTTGCCACTTGCTACCATCACGTGATTGTTGTACTAAAAAATGTGAGCTGTTTTGTTCGGAAGCAGTTGCCCATTCTACATCAACAGTATTTGATTCTAAACAATTTGTTTTTAGGTAGAGCAGCTCGACTGGAAGGGGGGATCCATTTCCTTGACCCAAGCCCATAAAATCACTAAATCCAACAACTCCTGACCAGGTTATGGTATTTAATTCAGTATTTAAAGATGAACTTCCTATTATTCCTGAGCTATGACAAATTGAACATTGGTCTGAAGATTTCCATCCCGTTTCAGCGCTCCACTTTGCTGGACGCAAATCAAGTTCTGTCTCAGTCAAACCATTCGTTACGAGTGCATCTTGATAATTCAAGGTGACTGAATAATTTGGATTAGTCATATTTTCAGAATTCATTTCCCAGTAGTAATTTGTTCTGACGTATTCCATTTGCTCAGCATTCATTTGAGGATGACTTCCACTTACGATTCTTGCACTTAATGTAGAATTTGATTGAATCCCACCTTGAAAATTTACGGAAATCGGCGTATAACTGCTCTGACCTATTGGAAAAAGATAGGTTGTATTTGTCGCGTTCGTTTTTCTAATTAATTTTCCTGTACTTTCAGTTTTGATATAACTTCCATTTTGGATTGTTCCTAATTCTCCTTCTAAAAGTAAATTTCTGTTTCCAAGAGCTAATTTACCATTCAATAGATCTAGTGACCCGTGAATTGTTAAATCTTCTTGAAGTAAAATATCACCACTTGACGTTGGATGAATAGTCAGATTTCCAACTTCATTAAGCTTCATATACGAACCTTTAAATTCAATTTTTCCGCTTCCAGTTGCCCCAAGTGAAAGACTAGCACCAGCTGTTCTTAGAATTGAATCCTCAACAGTTATGGAGACATCATCACTAACAATTAGATTACCGTTAATTAAATCTAGATTATTGGAAATTGTAAATGTTTGCTCTGAGTTTACGGTGGAAGAACTATTCAATTCAACATTATAAACATTTCCAGTAAAAGAATTAGATGGAATAGTTATTGGATTTTGGTTTTGGAAACTAACTTTTGAGTTGGTCAATGACGCATTAATTGAACCATTTGCGGTTTGTAAATCACTACCTGCCATTTGCAACGTTTTTCCATTTAAATCTAAAACACCATTACTCAGTATTAATGAACCATTAACTTTTAAATTAGTGCCAAGCTTTAAACTTCCTGAAGATTTATTTACAGTTAGATTTAAAAGTGAATTTGTTGTTCCTAGTGTCGATTGATCAAAATAAATCATTCCTACATTTCCTGAGTTATTGAAAGTTAAACTACTCGTGGATGACCCAATGAACTGACCAAGTAACAAAACACTATCTTGTATTGTCAATGATTTCCCATTCAAGTTTAACTTCGACCCTGAATAAAGCCTCAACTGAGAAATGGTGCGTGTTTGATCTAAAAAAGGATCATTCGATTGATCAGGAACAGTAATGCTCATTCCAGATGAAGGAATACTCGCAGGAGACCAATTGGAAGCCGTATTCCAATCTGTTGATGTGCCACCAATCCAAATTTGATGTGCATTATCATATGCCCCCATTTGCGGTGGATTTGCGCGGGAAACATTCCAATAATCTCGTGAATAGCCTGAAATGGTTACACCATTAGTTGTTGCAGATTTTGCATAATCCCAAGGGTTTGCACCTGTAGTATTAGTGAAAACAGGGTCTATATTTAAACTGTTATTTTCTCTTGATGTTGTTAGAGCTGTTCTCCATGAAGCGATATCCGTGTAATCTGTGCTTCCCAAAACTGCCCTGAAATTTCCAGAACCTGTTGAGGAAACAAAATGGTTATTATAATCTATAGTTGTTGCATTACTTGTTAAGTGTAAGGAATAATGAATCGTATTGGAGGCTCCTCCAGAAATAGCGCGAGAATTGTTAAAAATATTATTACGAATATTCCGAGTTCCATTTTGAGCACTCGAGGTTTTGAACATGCAATACGTTTTACTCGTAGAACCGGCAGGAGAAGTGCCACCAATATTGATAGTATTGTGATAAATGTTATTAGTGGCTCCGCTAATTCCTTGTTCCCAAATACCATTTATCAAACAGTTTGCTGTTACTCCATTCCCAAGAGAAATGATATTGTTACTGAAGTTTGATGTGATCGAAGCGCTCCTATCATAGGCGGTTCCTGAAGGACCAACTGTATAGCTAATTCCACTTATTTCTGCAGTGGCACTGGTTGCATTTAAATATAAATCAGAAATAAAATTATTTTGAATGGTTGTTGTTTGACTTAGCGTGTTTTCTGTATTTAAGGTTAGATTTATCGCCCGTACTTTGCTTGCAACATTAGTAGAATTTAAACTAGTCAAGTGCTGAATGACATTATTTGAAATAGTGTTGGTTATTGAAGCCGTGGGAGCAGCAGTTCTATCAATATTAATCCCTGTAATTGTTGAGGTTAAACCTGCAGAACTTGTCTTTAAATATTTGATTGTATTATTAGTTATGGTGCAATTTGTATTAATTACAACAGTACTTCCAGCATGGTATATTCCTTGCAAAGACCAGTTGGTAGCACTTGTTGCATTGTTTGTGATGTTCATAATTTTATTACTATCGACATAATAATTAGCTTTAGCTATTTGCAAATAGATAGCTTGAAATGAATTTCCTCCAGTTGGAGCCAATTCAATTGAGTTTGCCATCGTTTCACTCCCTATTAGGTTGTTTTCGATATAAATATTTTGATCAATTGCACACGTGCCTGATAGAAAAATCGAATAAAACCCCCTTCCTCGATTTGATCCATCCTGTGTTCTTATTCCTCCAATGGTATTTCCCGATATATGAGTATCTCCACCGCCGAAAGGACAAGATGCAGAGCGAATGCCATAGGATAAGTAAGCTGTTGTCCCAGAGCTTGGATTTGTCCCTAAAATGAGTGAGTTTTCGGTTGTTGAACCAATTACATTGTTTTTTATGTTGCATTTACCTTGTGCAACGTCAATTGCGATGAAATATGGAGGTGCATTATTGGCCCAAGTAGTATTGTTAAATGTAATTTTCTTTATTGTATTTCCTTGGATTAATGAAACAGAACTATTAACACTCGCATTTGAACCAATTCCCGCTAGGTTTATTGGGATTAATTGTAGACTAAGACCAGTACCAGAATAGGTGAAGGAAAGGTTTGATCCAACACATTGTGCCGAAGTTCCACCAAAATAGTTATCAGTAATTTCTACATTTCCATTACCCAAATCTATATCCGCATAAATAAAAGAATAGGTATGAGCGGTTGCATCAGATAGTGCGATGGCTGTTGAATTATAAAAGCTGTTCGCATTAATTATAAAAGCAGAAGTATAACTATTCAAATGAATAAATTGAGAGGTAGATCCTGCATACCAAAGATTATAAATATTAGAGTTTCGAATAGCGTTGTTATCATTGCTAAAACCTACTGTTCCTTGGGAGAAAACACCATTAATAGGATTCCATGCTTGACCAATATTGGTCCTTGTGATATTGCAATAATTTATCGTGTTATTGTCATTCCCATTTCCTGAAGTTGAAAACCCAAAAACAACTATTCCAGAAGAAGGAGACGTTGCGGAAAGAGTTGCTCCACTCAATCCCAAAGAAGGTGCTGTGTTTATTGTAAATTGTGTTGCACTTATAATTGAAGTTACATAGGTAGTTGCATTGAGAGTTCCAGTTCCTCCTGTTTTTGCTAAAGTACTACCTACTTCAAGACCTGTTGTAGATGTACAAGTTATTGTAGTGCCTGAACCACTTGCAGAAGACAATGTAATTGAAACACTTGCATTCCTGGCTCCTCCTTTAAGCGTGCAATAGCTGACAAGGTTATTTTCAGCAGAATTATTAAAAAATATGGCACTTGTGCGAACAGTTGAAGACGTGCTTTGGTTATCAATTGTTAAATTTACTGTAGTTCCTGAACGATTCGTTCTCCCATCAAATGTAACATTGTCTGCACCGTCAAAAAGAATTAAAGGGGCTGCTAAATTCCCGCTAATTGCAACATTAGCAACCGTCGGATAAATAACAATGCTCGAGTAATTTGAGCTACCAGTTCCTGAAGCATTTAATGCCGCAGTAGTTGTTTCTGTAGTATTGGAAATGACTTGAAATTCAATAGATCCGGTTAGTGTTCCGTTGTTTACGTCTGTAAATGCAGATGCTAGTGTCGCATAATTTCCGCCTGTACCTACTGTTCGAATTGTTTGAGAAAAATCATCAAAAACAAACATGGTCAGAATAAAAATTAAAAAAATTATTTTCATACTCTATGGATTTATAACTTTCAATGTAATTAAATCATTTTGAGTACTTTGACCAGAACTAGTGAATTACTATTTTTAAATAGTAATTGGAATATTGATACATCAATCATTAATACACAACTACTCTCATTACCCCAACAAATTCTTCCTGTTGCGTAATTTCAACTAAGTATATTCCGGCAGATAAATTTTCTTTTTTGATTTCAGTTGAATTTCCCAAAACATCAATTATTTTGAGAATTTCTCCTTTCAATGATTTAATTGTGAGTTTCAGTCCGTTTGTATTGCCGCTGAAATTAAAAATTGCCACATCATTAAATGGATTTGGTTTAAGTGAAACATTATCAAGTGTAATTTTTCCAATGCTTGATAATTCATCTAAACCATCACAATCTTCATCAATTCCATTGTTTGGGATTTCAATAGCATTTGGGTTTACAGAAGGATTAGTATCATTGCAATCTTCATTATTCATTGAATAACCCTCTTGCGGTGTTAAACATAAATAGACCTCTGGACCTGCCCCATACCCATCAGCATCAGCATCTACATAATATAATGCTAAAAACAGATCTTCGTCAATTTGACCATTACAATTATTGTCTATTGAGTCACAAATTTCCAATGCGGTAGGATAAATTGTTGAATCATTGTCATTGCAGTCTCCATCTGCTGTTGAAAATCCATCTTGATCTAAATCAATCAAAATATTTTCAATAGCACCCATTTGAGGGGGATTATTACGGCTAACTGAAAAGAAATCCAAATTATAACCCGAAATGGCAACTCCATTTGTTATTACTGACTTATTGAAGTCCGCTGGCAAATTTCCATTTGCATTAATGAAAATAGGATCCACATTCAAGCTGCTTACTTCACTAGAATTTGTAAATGCGGCTGTCCAAGATGCGATGTCCGTATAATCTGCTACATCCAGTTGGGCTCTGAAATTTCCTACACCAGTTGTCGAAGAAAAATGATTATTATAATTAACCATAGTTTGATTATTTTTTAATTGAAGTGAGTAATGAAGTGTATTTGGCGAACCTCCATAAATGGATCGAGTATTTACAAATTGATTGTTTCTAATGTCTCTTACTCCATTTAATGTGGTTTGATTGCTTAACCCCATTAATGTTTTGAAAATACAAAATGACTTAGACATACTGTTTGTGGGGCTAACTCCTCCAATGTTAATAGTATTGTGATAGAAATTGTTTGTTGCACCACCTCGTTCATCTTCAAAAATTCCAAATATTTTACAGTCATTAGAAACATTTTGACCAAGACTAATAATGTTATTACTAAAGGTTGTTTGGATTGTGCTACTTCTATCGTTTTGCCTTCCTAATTCATAATAAATCCCTGAAACATTCGAATTTACATTTGAATTCGCTCCAATTGTTAGATTACTAATAAAATTATTGTCAATTGAGCTTGTTTGAGTGTAAATTGGATTGCTTGGTGCTTCTGTCGTTAGAGCAAAATAAATTCCACGAACAGAAACTTGCCCTGTTGGATGATCACTATTAAGATGTTGAATGGTATTTCTAGAAATTATATTGGTTGTAGGCACTACAGTTTGCAAACCAACCCCAGATTCCCAGCGATCTAGAACTATACCAACCACTGTTTGATTTGTCTGGCCTGAATTAGATTTTAAATATTTAATTGTATTTGATGTAATTGTGTAGTTATTAGTTGCACTTGCATCGACTCCACCACAATTAATTCCTAACAATGACCTGGAACCATTTGTAGTTGTTGAATTATTTGTAAAATTCATAACTCTATTGCTATCAATGTAAAAGTTACAATTAGATATGTAAGCCCCAATTCCTCTCGAATCCTGACTGCCTGTTGTGGTTAATTCAATTGAATTCGCCATTGTTTCACTTCCTATTAAGTTATTTCGAACATAGATATTTTGATTGTTTCCACAAGGTGAGTTTATTGGTGAATAAATCCAAATACCCCTGAAAGCCCTACCAGCGCTTGTGTTAATTGGGTTTTGGGTTCGGATGCCACCAATGATATTATTAGATATTTCCGTATCACCTCCCCCGAAAGGACAACTTGCTGTTTGAATTCCGGCAGCAGCCAGAGAATTACTTCCAGAATTTGGATTGTAGGTGTTAGACAAAATTATTGAGGCGTTTTCGGCGTCTGAACCGATTATATTTTCTCTTAAATGACACTTTCCAAGTCCTACATTAATTGCAGTAAAATAAGGCAAGGAACTATAACTTGGATTGGCCCAAGTAGTGTTGTTCATTGTAATTTTTTTGATTGTATTTCTTTCAATAACCGAGGTTGAGCTATTTACCCCAGTGGACGATCCTAAACTCGCAAGGTTGATTAACGAAACCTGGTATGCTTGAATACTTGTAGGGTTAAAAGTCATTTGTGCACCTCCACATTGCGACGTGGTTCCTCCGATGTAATTATCAGTGATTGTAACATTGCCATTTCCAGTTCCTATGTTTGCATAAATGCAGGAATATCCCCCATCTCCGGCATAACTGCTACCCGTAACTCCTGGCGCATTTCCTCCTCCTACATTTAAATCACTGGTCAAATAAAAACTATTGCCTGTTATCGTAGTGTTAGATGTGTAGCTTTGTAAATTAATATTCCGAGAGTTTCTTCCGTAAATAGTTGAAGTTGCAAACAAGTCATAAAAGTTATTATTCTGGATGGTTAATCCGTCGTTTGAATACGTGATTCCTTCTCTAACACATCCTGTTGAAGTGATACCATGAAATGGGCGGTTACTTGCTGAACTGGTGATATTACAATTCGAAATGGTATTGTTGTCATTTCCATTTCCTGATATGGATAAACCAAAATTAATGACACCACCTTGGGAAACATCTAAAACACCTAATTGATGGTTATTCAGAGCAACTGTGGGGATTTGGCTTACAGTAAATTGTGTACTACTGATTATGGAGGTTACATATGTATTCGGTGCAAGTGTTCCAGTCCCATTGCCAGTAGCGAGCATACAACCAACTTCTAACATTGCAGTCCCTGTTGATGATGGTGGTATCGTGAAAACATTTCCTGAACTAGACACACCTGACATATAAAACATTTCACCAAAACTATATCCTGCCATTGTTGCACCCCTGATTGTGCAAAACTCTAGGACATTGTTCTCTGCAGAATTGCCGAAAAAAAATGTACTTGTCCGGTTCGTTGTTGACGGACTTGTATTTTCAATTGTTAGAGAAGCTATACTTCCACTTTGGTTTACTCGACCATCAAATGTTACATTATCTGCTCCATCAAGAAAAATTAAAGGGCGTGTTAAATTCCCCGTGATAGTTAAATTGGCAACAGTTGGATAAATTGTAACACTTGTGTAGTTCGTTGAACCAGTTCCTGAAGCAACAATTGTTGATGTCGTTGTTTCACTTATATTCGAAATAATTTGTAGCTCAATATTACCGTTGAGTGCACCATTGTTAATGTCTGCACATGCGGCGGACAAAGTTGAATAATTACCTCCAGTTCCTACCGTTCGTATTGTTTGAGCAATGGAATGATTGTTTGAGATAACCATTATTAAAAGAGAGAAAAAAGCATTTTTCATATCAGATTTGTATTTGAAAGTGAATTTAGAATCATCAACTTGTATATTTTATTCACAATTAGTAATTGGAGTATTTTAACTAGTAAATGAAGTGATTACTTTTAATGGTTGAATTACCTTTATTTTAATTTTCTCTTCTTTATGAAGTTGTATTTAAATGGTTTGATTTTTAGTTGTGTACTTCTTTTAGCAGAGCATGTTTGTTGTCAAAACAACCAACAAGTATCTAATTTTAGAGTCGTTCAAGAGGATTGTTTTTCTCTTCAAGAAACTTTGGTTAGACTAATGAATCAATATAAAAAACAGGCTCAAAAAAGTAAAAAAATCGAAACAATTCAACAGTGTTTGAGTCGCGCACAAAAATTAAACTGTATTTTTTCTATCGGTTATTGTCATGAAATGATTGGTAGTATTCAATTTGACAATGGTTTAATTGATAATGCGATTCAGGAATATTCAAAGAGTATTACGTATTATACCAAGTTAGACAAGAATGAAGATTTAGCGCGCTTACAGAATAAACTAGGTGTTGCTCTTACCTTTCAAGGTAATTATGAAAAAGGCTTGAATGCCCATTTAATAGCGCTAAACTTATTAAAGAAAATAAATTTTCAAAACAGTGAATTGATGGCTGATGTGTACACCAATCTCGCTACTGTATACGAAGAAGAAAATAGAGGTAAGGAAGTATTGAAATACTTAGGGTTAGCTCTGAATATATATAAGTCTAAGAATAATCAAATTGCTATCGCCGATGTATATAACAATTACGGAAAATATTATTTTAACAAGGAAAATGACATTCTAAAAGCAAAAAAATATTACGAAAAAGCATTTGATATAAAAAATGGCTATCCTGAGTCGATTAGTCTTGCAGTAACATCGTTTAATCTAGGCATTATTTATCTCGAAAATTTGATTGATTTAAAAAAGGCAACTTACTATTTTGAAAAGACTAAGTCAATTAGTAAAAGTTTCAATAATGTCTATTACGAAGGTATGGCACTGCAGGGTTTAGGTGAAATCTGCAGAAAAAACAAGAATTTTCAAAAGAGCGAAGAATTGTTATTACAAGCAGTAAAGTTGCAAAAAAGTGTTAACTCCCTTCCTGAACTCAATTTATGTTATGAAAGTTTGTATCAACTATACAGTGATATGGGCAATTATAAATTATCACTTGATTATAAATTACTTCAAATACAAATAAGAGATTCTATTTACAATCAGGAAAAATCACAACAGTTTCTTGAGCTTGAAAGAAAATTTAAAGAATTGGATAGAAACAAGGAACTCGAGTTAATACAGAGGGATCAAAAAATTAAGGAAATTGAAGCCAAGAAAAATGAAACTATTTTGTGGATTGTAATAGCAACTTTTTTTATTTTGATTTTAGTTGGTTGGATTTTTATTAGAAGCCTCGATAAACAGAAGTTATTGAAGTTAGAGAATAAAAATGCCAAAGTAAAAATGAGTGCGTTAAGTTCTCAAATCAACTCACACTTTATTGCCAATACGTTGGTTTCAATCAAAAATTACATTAACCAAAATGAAATTCCAAAAGGCTCAGAAGTTATTGATGATTTTTCATTGCTCATGCGTCAAACATTAATAAAAAGTCAAGAGTCTCTAATCCCATTGTTAGAAGATATTGAAATTTTGAAACTTTATATCCAATTGGAATTAGAGAATAATTCTCATTCATTTAATTATGAAATAAATATTTCTGAAAAGTTGAAAATAGACTCGATTTTTGTTCCACCAATGCTATTCCAGCCCTTGGTTGAAAATGCAATTAAATATCGTAAAAAAAATCTAACACATCCTATATGCATTTCATTTTCAGAGGCTGATAAAAATTTAAAAGTAGAAATTTCAAACCCAGGTAAAAAATTAGAATTAAATGAAACTAATCAGCCTATTAATCAGGGCGAAGGAATTAGGAATGTACGAGATAGAATTGATTTGTATAATCAATTTCACAAAACTAATGCCTCATTAGCTTTTACAAATACTTTAAACGTAAATATTGTTATATTAACTATTCCATTCAACTATGAACGAAAATCAATTTGATGTACTTATTGTCGATGATTTAAAAATTCATCGGGATAATCTACTGGATAATTTAAAAAAAGAATTCGATTGTTTTAGAACTATATATTTCGCTGATTCTGTCGATGATGCACTGGCAGTTATTGAGAATCATAAAATTGATTTACTTTTTCTTGATGTAGAAATGCCTGGTAAAAATGGATTCGAACTAATAAAATCGTTAGATCCTGAAATTATAAGTTTTGAAATTATTTTCGTCACAGCTTATGATAGATACGCTATCAATGCAATTCGTTCGAGCGCATTGGATTTTATTTTAAAACCGATCGACAGAAAGGAATTGAAGGAAGCAGTAGAACGCTTTCTCAACAAGGTTAAAAGTAAAACAAAAGTAACTTCAACAAATATTCAACAATTTACTCAGTTTCTCATGAAGCGCGTTGAGTCAAAAATTGCTCTCCCGTCCCTACATGGATTTGTTTTTGTGAATGAAAATGAAATAATTCAGTGTGAAGCCGATAATACCTATACTACATTTCATTTACTCAGTAATAAGAAGATTATAATATCGAAAACACTTAAAGAATGTGAGGAAATATTAAATAGTCACCTCTTTTTCAGATTACATAATTCACATATGGTCAACTTGGATTTTATCAAGGAATACGTTCGGGGAGAAGGTGGACATGTTGTCTTAATAAATGATCAAATTGTTCCTGTTTCACGCTCAAAGAAGCAAACATTTCTTTCGATGATTAAAAGAATCTAAATCATCCCACCAATTGCTGAAAAATAAAAGGAAAATCGGTCTTCGTCCTTCTCATCACAGCTTCAGAAAACATAAAAACAAGGGTAATACAAAGTGCCAAACAAGCTCGCAATCCTTCGCTTCACAAGGGTTGCTGAGCCTGTCGAAGCACCCTTGTTTTTAGCGTTCCTTAGTCAGTCGTTCAGTCCCGATAGCTATCGGGATCTCTTTGTGGCTGTTCACTTGTTTTCTTCGCCTGTTCTTCGGGCGTCCTCAGTCGCAGCTACTCCATCCCCCTTGAAAACCCAATAAGGTTGCTACGCAGTAAATAACAAGGGGTCTGTCGCTGCTTGTGTTTATGCTCGCCTGCTAAAGCGCCTCAGCTGCGGTACTGTCACAGTTTTTGAGCCATTGTGCTAAAAGCAACTTCCTTTATTTCTCCTACGGTGTTTCCGCTATCGCTGGATCCCCTCCGTATCATTCAGTCAGTACCTTTTACGCACCTCACACAAACACTTTGTCAGCTCGTCCCTCATGCCAAACAGTTTGTTTTTTCCAACCCTAATCAAAAACCGCCTGCGCAGAGCTCCGTCGATGTGCCAGTCCCTTGTGCAACTTGCAGAGGTCATTCCCACTTCCTCCGGTCGTTCTTCATATCCCCCTTCGGCGCAAACTCGCGGTCGGCTCGCGCATTTCAGTGAGATCGGGATTTACGCAGGAAATTCCGTGAATCGAACTGATCCCGATTGAAACGAAGTGGAACATCGGGACCGTTCTGCTAAATCCCTTTCTCACTTCCATGCTCCCACACTCCATTACACCATTTTAGTGAGATAGATTTTCGATATAGAAAATCGTAATCGAACTAATCCTGAGTTTATCGTCAGGGGCGCAACCCTCATGGCTCCATTTCGTTTTTTCCAACGCTGGCTCAGGGCTGTTTTTCCCTTTTTTATACTTCGAAGAATCAGCGAAGAAGTATTACATACCAATTATTGAAATATATTGCTACAATCCCACGCACATTGGAAAAATCACTGGGGACCCACATGGTGAAGAATCGTTGAAATTTTGAACTGTTTGAGGAGACCTTAGGCGACGAGTTTTTAAAATTTCAGATTCGAGACATTGATGGGTAAGTCATTTTTCCTAGTGCTAGACCTTTTTGCTTACTTTTTGGGGCAATGCCAAAAAGAAGAAATGAATCTTTATTACTTTATTTAAAGAAATAGATTAATGACCTACTGGTTCTGTGAATACATTCCCCGTTTTTTCCAAAAGGTCATGTATCACATCAATCCAGCAGTCATCAAATCCATTCTTTCCTCAATGCCCAAAGAGGAGTTTTACCGTCATGCGCGTTATATTCATTCTCAAATGCTTTCCTTGCCTGATGGCACCAATCGGCAGGCTATGTTTTTCAATCTTTGGCAGTGGTGTCTTCGTCTCCATAGGGAGCGGTTTGGTGGGTAGTTCCCCTCCAAAACATCCAAAAATTAGTACATATACTAAAACAAAATATAGTATAAACCCCCAAATAGTATAGTACTTATACTATTTTTTTACAATCTCAAAACCATACAAAATCATCCAAATCCTATACCCAATAAGCTTTTCACCATTTTTAGTATTTCCATTTACACTATTTTGGCTATTTCTTACAAAAAACTCAGATGTCTTTAATAATTAATTTAGCCTTTGAACGACAATTCCTTCACTTAAACTACCAATTTGGTTAAATCAACAAAGGAATATTTTGTGTGGAAAAGTTGTTAAAAAAAGATTATATGTTCAAGAGACAATGATAGGGTTGAACGCCCAAAGTGACAACAAAAATAAAATCTTAAATTATTAAATTATGAAAAAAACAATTTTAATTACAGTTATTAGTGGAATAATTTATTCCACTTTCGCACAAAATGAATTCATTGATAATTTCAATGATGGTGTAGTAAATAATTTACAATACCAACCTTTCAATGCTTTACTGACAGAGAATTTCAATGGAATGGAAATCACACCGATTTCAAACCAAGAGATTGGAGGGGTAATAATAAAACCAGATTTACCAAAACAAGGATTTAGTTTTAACAATCCTAATGCTAGAAATTCATATGAGCTAATTATTCGCCCCGAATTTACTGATGATCATGAAACAGCATTAATTGAAATTCAAGGTGAAGGAGGATTCATTATTGAAAGCTATTTAATTTCAAATGTTGATAAGAAAATATACTATATTAACAGAGATAAATATGGTAATTTAGATACGTCAATATTTGGAGGTTTTTCAATTGGAACTGATATCATTATTCAAAGAGCTAGAGAATATTCATGGTGGCCTCCAGTATGCACTGGCCCTAGATGCGATTATGGTATTGATATCCCTGGTGGTGTAATATTTGCGAGGTGGAGAATTGGATCTGTTGCTCGTACTCAAGAAACACCACCAACTGCTGAAAGCACGATTAACCCTACAAATATTGTTGTTAAAACGAAAAGCAAAATATTTGTTTCAAAGTTTACTATTCGTGATTTTATTCCTCAATTAACACACCCTTTACTCGCATTAAGAACAAATAATAAATTCTATCGCCAAAATTCTGGGAATGAAATTTCATTAATTATCAATGAACCTTTTTTTAACCTACTTTCAAATTTTAATATCTCTATAAATGGAATCCAAGCCAATAACATTCAAGTTATTTCCGCAACTGAAATTCGATTTACTCCTCCCCAAAACCTTGATAAAGGTGAAAAAAATATCAATTTTTTGGCTTATAGCAGTTTGGAAAATACTCAATATGAAATTCAAATAGATGAAAACTTAACATATCATTCATGTATTAATCCATTATTTATTAAGGATTTTGACATTTCCAAATCTCTACTTGAGTTAGATCAAACATATTTGATAAAATTAGACTCTGAAGGTGGCGAACAAAAAAATCATCATTTCACATTAATTTCTGGCTCATTGCCGAAGGGAATGCAACTAACACCAAGTGGAAATATTGTTGGAAAAACAGAGGAAACTGGCGTTTATGGTTTTTTTATAAAAGCTTCAGATAATTCTGGCGAAGAATATATTAAATTATTTTTTATTGAGGTTGAAATAGGTAAATCAAAAAAATTATTGGATAATTCATCAACAATAAAAACAAACCTATCCTTTTATCCAAACCCTGTTAATAATATATTAAATTTGGAATTTCCAGAGCTAAAACAACAAGAAAAGACAATATTCAAAATTTTTAAAATTTCAGGTGAAGTTGTTTACTTTAACTCATCATTTGAGAATTTTATCCAAATTGATTTTAGTTCATTTCAAAACGGACAGTATGTAATAGAAGTTGTACAAGGTGATAAATTTTTTACGGAGAGAATAGACGTAATCAGATAAAATTAATAAATTTAGGCTCTTGGAAAATATCAAGGGCCTAAATTTTTATTGACTCATTCAATGTATAAATTTCTTTTTTCTCTTTTAGTATTTTGTTATTTCAGTACATTTGCACAAACAGATTCAATATTTTTTTATGCTAATATTAAAAATCAAGAATTTGAACCATTATCCTACTCCAATATAGATTTTTTGAATAAAAAGAAGAAGGGAACGGTCAGCGATGAAAAGGGATATTTTAAAATAAAAGTTTCTACAAAAGACACATTGATTATTAGTCATATTGGTTATAAAAAAATAATTTGTCCAGTAGCGTTCGTGATGGCGAATGATACTTTTAGATTATACAGAAATATTATTTTGACAGATCAGTACAAAGAACTTCAAGAGGTTATTTTGTCGGCGCAAAAAAGAAGTATTAGATATAAAAATTATGGTTCAAGATCTACTGATAAAGCAATGGCTTTGGGCGTAGTCTCAGAAAATTTGGGGTATGAATTTGGTACTAAAATTAAAATCCCAAATAAACGAAATGTAAAATTAGAACAATTCAACTGTTTTGTAACCTCTTCAAACATCGACAGTATCAAGTTCAGAATCAATATTTACCAATTCAATAATATAGATTCAACATTAAATTTGTTAAATCAGAACTACATTATTACAAGTAAAACCAAAAATGGAGATATGAATTTTGATTTGCGAAATGAAAATATTTACCTAAAAGATGAAATATTGATTTCTCTTGAAGTAATAGAAGTATTTGGAAAAGGAAGCATTTATTTTTCGACAAACACAATAGGTTCTGGTACTTATTATCGAACTGGTAAACAAGCATCTTGGAACAAATTCCCTATAATTGAAGTAGCATTCAACATTGATGTTAAGCTTTTTTAGTTGGAACGTAATGTAAAATGAAGTGTATTTGCTTCTTTTAGTTTTATCATTCTAACTAAACTTCTTAGTAATTAGACTTCAAAGCTAAAAGGCTGTTTTTCCTTTTTTAATTTATGGGTCTTGGATTGAAGATTTTGAGTAGAACAACACTTCTTTAGTCCTTGTGAAAATGACTTCCTACTGGTGCTGTCAATACATTCCCCGTTTTCTCCAAAAGGTCATGTACCACATCAATCCAGAGAAAGCACTGCTTTCGAAGACTGAGGATAGCTCTGGAAAGAGCGTCATCCGAAGGAATCAAATCCATTCTTTCCTCAATGCCCAAAGAGGAGTTTTATCGTCATGCACGTTATATCCATTCTCAAATGCTTTCCTTGCCTGATGGCACCAATCGGCAAGCTATGTTTTTTAATCTTTGGCAGTGGTGTCTCCGTCTCCATCGGGAGCGTTTTGGTGGGTAGTTTGCAATCATCCCTTTTGTCAACAAGAACAAAAAATATAAGCAAAGTTAGGGCGCTCCATTCGTTCATTCAAGGTCAAGCCCTAACGGGTTTTGATAAAATAATCTCCATCAGCCGCGGCTGATAGTATTTTTTTACAAAAAACCTTGCATTGCCTCATTCCGTTCCCTCGGAAAGTGCTTTCTTTTTTTTCCTTTTTTTTCTTTTGGGATTATTAGTGTGCGCGAAGCGCTAACCCCCCAGAGCATAATTTTTAATAGTTAAATTATGTTCTCGTTCAAATTAAAAACGCACAAATTGAACTCAAACTATTCAGAGCCACATTTCTTCATCTTGAATAAAGGAAACCACAGCGGAAAACCAATGAATGACTCGTGCCCAAATTGCTTTGTGTGTATATGCTCCACAGAGGAAGAAAAAGAAATGCTTTATTGGTTAGTAATGGGATTGTGCCAGGGCAGAGTATTTGAAAAATACCTGTGCGGTTCAGTTATTCCGTTCGTTAGAATCAATGATGTAAAAAAAGCACTCAACTGGCTTTCATTCAATCATACTGCAAAATTCGTTCAGTATAAAAAGAAAGTCATCGCCATTCAGAAAGTACAGCAAACCAGAAATAACCTCTTGCAACAATTGCAAACTTTGCAGAGTTTGCAAAAAGCCTTAGTTTTTGATTTAATGAAATGAAAAAGTTGCTTGGTGGGGGATTCTAACCCCCAGCTACCTGTCTAAAACAGGCATGTTAAGACCATGTGAAGTATTCATTCCTCCTTACACCAACCAAGCAACCAGAACTAAATTACGAAAATATGGGCAATAAAAAAAGAGGACCTAAGCCCTCTTCCTCACCAACATACACTTTACTTATTCAAAGCATCTTAAATTACCTTTTCACACCGTTGCTGTCCTAAGGATAGTTTCACAGTCAACGTTTCAAATTTCTCATCTCGATCTTCAGTCACATCAACATCCATTTTGTTAACGCTTGAACTCACGTCAGCTCCTGCCTTAAAACGAATGTCTTTTTTATGACTTACTCGCAAGTCAAAATTGCTTTCTTTACAATTCTCTTCCATTGTTATTGATTTTTAATTGATTACTACATTTCTCTGCTGAAAAGGTGATTTGAACAACCAACGATTCAAATTTCTCATCCCTGTCCTCAAATACATCCACATCCATACGATTAACACTAGAACTTAACTCAGATCCTGCATGAAAACGGATTGTATTTTTGCGCACCTTCAGAATCAAATCTGAACTAGTACATCCACCTTCGATTACTTCTGCCATTTTTTTAATCTTTTAGCCGTTTAAAATAATTCGCAACCTTATTCCACAAGAGACTCACTCCAAAACTAACAGTAGCGCCAATTGCACCCAAAATGATTGTTTTCACAATATCAAAACTTGATATAGTTGCAGCAATGCCCAGCGCAGTTCCGGAGAGAGTTCCCCAAATGGTTGTATGGTCGTTACCGTGATTCATCACGCAGGTTCAGATTTAGTTTGCTCACATTGTTTATTAGTCAACACAAGTGCTACCTCCAAGATGTCGTGTGTATCAGAAGCATCTTCAGTTACCGAAACATCCATAAGGTTAACACTTGAACTCAATTCAGCTCCTGCCTTGAATCGAACAGATTTCTTTCTAACGTTCAAGATTAAATCGTTTTTACTACAATTTTCCATAGTTTTTATTCTTCGTTAATAGTTACTTGACTTACAGCGGTTAACACCGTACCACCTAACAAAACATATCCTGCAATGGTGGTTATTGCAGCAGGAACAGCAATCGGAGCCATCATAATGGTTGTTCCAATCGTTACAGCTACCAATCCCACTAATCGCAATTTCTTGAAGAAAGGAGGAGTTTTTGTTTTCGCACGTTCCAAGATAGAAGCCAATTTGTCGAAATACACTTTTCTTTCCATAGTACTTAGATTACATCAATAATTTTCAATGCATTGTAAGCACCATTCTTCAAACTGTACTGAACAGCATTCACCAATTGAAAAAACTCAATCTTCAACAAAAACAATTTTGCTCCAGTCCCTGTCGGAACAGCAGTTGGTGTTAATGTAATCACAGATGAGGTCCCAGAAATCGGTAAGTTCTGAACGTTCGTCAATTTTACATCAGCAACACCGGTTGCATAATTGATGTTTGCATATGCTCCCGAAAAACTAACGTGTGTTGCTCCCTCAGGGAAAATAATATCCAATGTTGGCACCAAGCCGGTAATTGAAATCACACCCGTAGAAGTGTTCACAGCCCAAGGTTTAAAAAGCATACTGCTTAACATTGCACCATTGTTAAACTCAAAACCTTTCAACAAGGCTTTTGCCTGGGCAGTCGCCATGGCAACACCCACATTTCTTTGTCCCCTAACCGAAGTAGTGTCCAAGTTTTTGATGTCAGTCATAATCTTGGTCATTCTCGCAACCACACGACCGTCAGTTGCATTCATAGAGATAGGTCTCAGATTATCCCGAGTTAATTTCCCGGCTTTAGCAGAGCTACCAAATTCTGCCCCATTTTCCCTAGTTCTCACAAAAGCAGGATCATTCGCAATACGCTTTCCATCTACCGATGTTTTCATACGAGCCAAATCACCGTCTTTCGTTTTGTAAAAGGACACATTATCCAATGTTCCTTTAATTTTAATCAGTCCGTTTTGACGAGCCATTTTTTAAAAATTTATGCGTTAATATTCAATTCGGATGTAAAGGAATGGATAAATATTATTGAGTTTTTAAAGCGGTTTTCGATAGCACTAATTGACAATTTTATTCGTGTTTTGTCGTGATTAGGGAAGCGACTAAAAGAAAAAATGTACCTTATTTTAGAAGGTATTTAGTGCATAGATTACCCCACTATACAGTATTAAAAAGTTCGGTAAGATTAAATTTTAAAAGAATAAATTAAATAAATGTGGGGAAAATGTGGGGAAAGAAAAAGGCTAAACCATTTATTTACAACGATTTAGCCTCTAAAAAAGTGCCCACGACTGGATTCGAACCAGCACACGCGTAGCGAACCACCCCCTCAAGATGGCGTGTCTACCAATTTCACCACGTGGGCATAGTCATAACAATAAATAATTTTATTCCGGACGCTACCGAAATACTATAATTTCATTTCTGGAACAAATTCCGGAACAACCAATTCTCCTTCTGTTTTCGATACAATTTCTTCAACACTCACTCCTGGAGCACGCTCCACCAAGTGAAACTTACCATCTTTAATTTCTAAAACTGCTATTTCTGTAACAACTTTCTTCACACATCCTACTCCTGTAAGTGGCAAAGTACATTGTTTCAGAATTTTTGACTCACCCGCTTTATTGGTGTGCATCATAGCCACAATGATATTGTCCGCTGAGGCAACTAAATCCATAGCTCCCCCCATTCCTTTCACCATTTTACCAGGAATCTTCCAATTGGCGATATCTCCATTTTGAGACACCTCCATGGCACCGAGTACAGTTAATTGTACGTGTTGACCGCGAATCATGGCAAAAGACATGGCTGAATCGAAATATACAGCGCCCTTTCGAGCAGTGATTGTTTGCTTTCCTGCATTAATCAAATCAGCATCTTCTTCTCCTTCGAATGGAAACGGTCCCATTCCCAAAATTCCATTTTCTGATTGAAATTCGACATCAATTCCTTCCGGAATATAATTCGCCACAAGAGTTGGTATTCCAATCCCAAGATTTACATACCATCCATCCTTCAATTCTTGAGCAATTCTTTTCGCTATCCCGTTTTTATCAAGTGCCATCTGATTTGTTTATACAAAATTAATCAGTTTTCTGAAACATTCGCTTTTTAGATTTTAAACCTAATTTTTTTCTTCTGTAAATGGATTTTCACTCAGTACTGTTTTCGATTTCTCCAATCGAGCTATGTATATTCTTTTAAGGTTCAAATCTTTAGGTCCTGTTCCTATTACCTCTGATCTATCTCCAATTCCATCCGTTTTTGTTTGCGAGCTTCTATATTTAAGACCTGAAATCTGACCTATTGAATCGCGTTCCCATCCCAAGAAAATGACAGAGTGCCCAGATTTATTGTTCCTCCAAAACTGGACAAAATCACCCGGTTGAGCATCTTCAAATTGAATTTTTTTACCCCATTTATTTTTTTCAAGAACGTAAAGACATTGTGTTTCAAAAGATTCCTTTGGTATTCCGTACCATTCCTTTTGAATATTCTTAATATTATTTGTATTCAATTCGTTAAAAAGGTTATGTTCCAACATTGTGTTGAAAAATACGGTAAATGTAAATCCCGAACAATAACTGCCTGACTTGCTTTTTTTCAGTATGGTATCAGAATTATAAATCAGATCAATTGGGCAACCGGTGCTAGATAATACATAACTCCCACCTTCAAATTTATATGCCTCTTTTAAAATATGTTCATTAAGCGGTTGAGCGAAAAATCTTATTGTAGTGGTTATAAAAACAAATGTGAACGTAATTCTTCTCATGGAAAATGTTTGTGTAAAAATAATTAATCCTGTTTTTGCTAAAATTTAAAATTTCACAAATTAAAATCATTAATTTCAAAATATGAAATTTACAGATAAGCTTGCCGATTATATAAAGTCAAATAATTACGACTTGCAGAAGTTAACTATTATAGTTCCAAATGAACGCGCAATAAAATACATCTCGTCATCTTTGTATAAAGCATACCAGAAACCAATTTTCTCTCCAAATATCATTACGATTGATAAGTGGATTAAAATTCTCTGTCCAAGTACAGTTTTGGATAAAACAAGATTATTAATTAGACTTTTTCACATACAGAAAGCAAATCCAATACAAGAAGGTGATTTGTCATTTGATCAATTTATGATTTGGGGACAGACGCTTCTTCAGGATTTTGATGAAATTGATCGATATTTATTGGATAAAAAAGTGGTCTTCCAAAATTTAAAAGACATCAGTGAATTGGATAGTTGGCAAATGGAAACAGATGAATGGTCTGATGCTCAGAGGAAGTTTATGGCATTTTGGTTGAAACTACCTGAATACTATGAAAAATTGAATGCTGAATTGTTCGAAGAAAATTTCCTTTATTCCGGTCGTGCTTATCGATGGGTAGCTGAAAATATTGCGCTATTGGAATTGGACAAAAGGAATGATGGTTCCCACTTTGTTTTTGCAGGGTTCAACGCTCTTTCAAACGCTGAATTAAGTATTATAAAGTACATGAAAAATCATTGTGAAGCTGATGTTTTCATAGATGCTGATGAATTCTATTTGAATGAATCCATTCATGAGGCTGGTTCTTTTTTACGGAAATTATTACAAGAATTAGATTTGAAAAAGCTTCCGTTTGTTCAAAATAATCTACTTACAGAGTCAAAAAATATTCATTTAATAGATTGTGCGCAAAATACAGGACAAGTTAAGGTAGCATCTTCAATTTTGGCTAATTTGAGTCAAGAGTCACTCAATGATACTTTGGTTCTTTTAGCTGATGAAAGTTTGATAGTTCCAATGCTGCGAAACATACCGCATTCTGTTGAAAAAGCTAATATTACACTTGGATTACCTTTGAAAAATACACCTGCTAAAACATGGGTAGATTTACTTTTTAGAATACAAGAAAACAAAAGTAGATTTGGTGAAAATGTAATTTACTTCAATGATTTGCAGCAGTTTTTTAATCATCCATTTATTCAAGCCATTTCATCCGAAAGTGAGAAGGATCAAATTTCTGAATGGGAAGAGAAAGCGAAAAAATTTAATTGGATTGTACAGCGCCTTGATCATATTGAGATTTCAGAGAAATTGGGCTCAATAATTCAAAAATTATCGAAAAATTGGAACAATGATTGGCACTTAGCCATTGGAAATATTCGCAAGCTCAACGAACAAATTTTTTCTTTGTTGAATTCTAGTAATTTATTTGAAAGAGCTGTTGTACAAAATTTTGATGTTTCCTTGATTGAATTGGAGAATATAACACAAGAAAAGTTCCCGAATATGGGTCTAAAAAGCTTTGGTGTATTATTTAAGAATCATGCATTTAGCAAGAGTATCGCTTATCACGGGAATCCAGTAAAAGGATTGCAAATTATGGGTTTGCTTGAAACAAGAATGTTAGATTTTGAAAAAATCATTGTTTTGGGTATGAATGAAGGAAATTTACCTCCAACAAATGTTATTGACACCTTCATACCAATGGATTTAAGAAAATACCTTGGCTTGCCTTTGCCAAGAGATAAACAAGGGTTGTTTGCTCATCATTTTTACCGCTTACTTCATTACTCAAAAGATATATACATTACTTACTTGAGTTCGGGTGATTCAGTTGGATCCTCTGAACCAAGCAGATATATTCTTCAATTACAGAAGGAATTACAACGTAAAAACCCGAAAATTGTGATAAAGAAGGAACATTATCATATACCCAATGATGAAGTAATGTCTATGAAGGATGTACTTGTAAAAGACGAGTTTTATTTTAAAAGACTCGATGAGTTTTTGAACAAACCATTTTCAGCTTCAGCAATAAATAAGTACTTGAAATGTCCTATGGATTTTTATTATCGCTACATTCTTGAATTTGGAGAAGAAGAGAATCTGGAGGAAGAAGTTGCCTCTAATACATTTGGGTCTTTTATCCATTCGGTGTTGGAAGAATTGTATTCTAAGTATGCTTTGTTTAATAAAGACGGATCACCAAATTTAACAGCGAAAGTTATTTTGAATCATGAACATTTTGATGAAATGCTTTCAAAGTATGAGGATTCAGTTAGAAATCAGTTTCTTAATCATTTTGGAGGAAATGAAAGTGCCTTTAAAACTGGAAAAAACTTATTGAGTTATAAAATGTGTTTAGAGTTGACAAAGAAGATTTTAGAAAAAGAAAGAAAAGAAATAAAACAATCTAATTCCAAACGATCAATTTATCAATTGGAAAGTTATCATACCATGGAAATGGATGTTGTTGTGCGTGGAGAAAAAAGAAAGATAAAAATACATGGTTTCATTGATCGAATAGATGAAGTTGACGGAAAAATGAGAGTTATAGACTATAAATCCGGAACGGTTACATCGAAGCAAGTTACTTTTAAACCAGATGAAAACCTGAAAAATTCCTTTAGCGTAGCAACTCATTCTACACAACTTTCTTTGTATAGTTTGATGTTCGAAAAAAAGTTTGGATTCCTACCCAATGAATCTTCAGTATTATCTTTAGTGAATATCGAAGCCGGAAATTTTAAACTTCAATCGGACAAATTATCATTTCATGAAATTGTAAATCTATTCCCGAAATTATTGCAACAAATAATTGATGAAATGTATGATTCTGATCTTAAAATTGAACACAATTCGGATGCATGGTATTGTCAGTTTTGTTAACTTATTTAATTGATTTTTCATGAACAATACTCGAGCTTTTTTGTAAATTTGCATTTGAAATATTAATTAAAAAGATTCAACCATGGTTTTTGATTTGGAAATGATTAAGGCGGTTTATGCAAAGTATCCAGAAAGAATTGCAGCTGCTCGTAACGTAGTTGGCAGACCTTTAACATTGTCTGAGAAAATTTTATATGCTCACCTATGGGAAGGCAATGCTTCATCGGCATGTGAAAGAGGAAAATCCTATGTAGATTTTGCTCCAGATCGTGTTGCAATGCAAGATGCCACAGCACAAATGGCATTGTTACAGTTTATGCAAGCTGGAAAGAAAAAAGTAGCGGTACCTTCAACCGTTCATGCTGATCACCTTATTCAAGCAAAGGTTGGAGCAACGAAAGATCTACAAGAATCATTGAATCAAAATAATGAAGTTTTTAATTTCCTTTCTTCTATTTCCAATAAATATGGAATTGGTTTTTGGAAACCAGGAGCAGGAATTATTCATCAAGTTGTTCTAGAAAATTATGCTTTTCCGGGTGGGATGATGATTGGAACTGATTCACATACAGTAAATGCAGGTGGACTTGGAATGGTTGCAATAGGTGTTGGAGGTGCAGATGCCGTAGATGTTATGGCTGGAATGGCTTGGGAATTAAAGTTTCCAAAATTGATTGGTGTGAAATTAACCGGTAAATTAAATGGATGGACTTCTGCAAAGGATGTTATTTTGAAAGTTGCAGATATTCTTACTGTAAAAGGTGGAACAGGGGCTATTGTTGAGTATTTTGGTGAGGGCGCACTTTCTCTATCTTGTACTGGAAAAGGAACGATTTGCAACATGGGTGCTGAAATCGGTGCTACAACTTCGACTTTCGGATATGATGAGTCTATGAGAAGATATTTAAAAGCGACAGGACGAGAAGAAGTAGTTCGTGCTGCTGATGCAATCGCAGAACATTTGACGGGAGACTCGGAAGTATATGCGGATCCTCAAAAGTATTTCGATGAATTAATTGAAATTAATTTGAGTGAGCTTGAACCTCATGTAAACGGGCCTTTTACTCCCGATAGAGGAACACCAATTTCTAAAATGCGCTCAGAAGCTGAGGCAAATGGCTGGCCAACTAAAGTGGAGTGGGGATTGATTGGATCATGCACGAATTCTTCTTATGAAGATTTGGCAAGAGCTGCATCAATTGTTAAACAAGCAGTGGAGCAAGGTATTCAACCAAAAGCTGAATTTGGAATTAATCCGGGGTCAGAACAAGTGCGTTATACAGCTGAGCGTGATGGAATCCTTGCAGATTTTGAAAAAATGGGCACAAAAATATTTACAAATGCTTGTGGACCATGTATCGGTCAATGGGATAGGGCAGGAGCTGAAAAGCAAGAGAAAAATACGATTGTTCATTCATTCAATAGAAACTTTTCGAAACGAGCAGATGGAAATCCGAATACACATGCGTTTGTTACTTCTCCTGAAATGGTTGCCGCCTTGGCGATTACGGGTGATCTAGGCTTTAATCCAATTACTGACACATTAATTAATTCGAACGGTGAGCAAGTGAAATTAACCCCTCCTGTTGGAGATGAATTACCGACTAGAGGTTTTGCTGTAGAAGATAATGGATATCAAGCGCCAGCTGAGGATGGAAGTCACGTTCAAGTAGTTGTAGCTCCAGATTCTTCACGTTTACAGTTGTTGGATAATTTTCCTACCTGGGATGGAAAAAATATTGAGGGTGCTCGATTATTGATTAAAGTAAAAGGAAAATGTACGACAGATCACATTTCTATGGCTGGTCCTTGGTTGAAATACCGTGGACATTTGGATAATATTTCGAACAATTTGCTTATTGGTGCTGAGAATGCTTTCAATGGTAAAGCAAACGAGGTGAAAAATCAACTTTCCGGAGAATATGGTGAGGTACCTGCGGTACAAAGAGCATATAAAGCAGCAGGAATTCCTTCAATTGTCATTGGGGATCATAATTATGGTGAGGGTTCTTCGCGTGAGCACGCTGCTATGGAACCGCGTCATTTAGGAGTAAGAGCAGTGATTGTTAAATCGTTTGCTCGAATTCACGAAACGAATTTAAAAAAGCAAGGTATGCTAGGATTAACTTTCGCTAATGAAGCAGATTATGACAAAATTCAAGAAAATGACACTTTCAATTTTATTGATCTAGTTGATTTCGCACCTGGTAAACCCTTAACTTTAGAGATTTGTCATGATAATGGTAGAAAAGAAGCAATACAATTGAATCATTCCTATAATATTCAACAAATTGAATGGTTCAAAGCAGGTTCAGCTTTGAATCTAATTAAACTAGCACAGAATTAATGTTCGAATAAATTTGTGTAAAAGGCTGCCAATTGGTAGCCTTTTTTATTTTTCCTGTTCTACCATTTTTATAAAAGAGAGAAGTCCATTGGTGTTATTCATAAAATAGGCTTCTTCACTTTTATTAGGAATACGATTTATTTGATAATATTTTTTAGTCGCCACCGAAATTCCGTTTCTTTCAATATCGTGTAATCGTGCTCTTATTTTCTTTTTTAAGGTGCGATCTACTGATAATTTTTCATTAACTATTATACCTGTAACTTTTTGTTTTTTATTGTTTCCTGTAAGACGTAATTTTTCAGTGTTTATTTGAAACTTACACTCTTGAATAAGTATAGATATGTAAGAAATAATTTCTTGGTAAAAATAAATATTAGATGAAAAGGTGAGATCATCGGCATATCTAGTGTAGGTAATGTTTCTTTCTTTTGAAAATTGTATTAAGCGTTGGTCTAATTCATATGTGCAAATGTTCGCTAATACCGGCGATGTTGGCGCTCCAGTTGGAAGGCATCCTTCATAGACACATAATAGTGTTAATGCAGTAGAAATTTCATTGGAAAGTCCCCAAGATGTAAAAATAGTTTTGATTCTCGAAGCCTTTATGGATTGAAAATAATCTTTAAGATCAACTGAAAGAATGTGTTTTTTGCCGATGTGTGCAGAAGCATTTGAGATAATTGATCGTTTGTGTGTCGAAGTTTTAGGAATAAAACCATGAACACAATCAGGAACTTGAAAACTATAAATTGCCTGAAGGTATATGTTTAATCTGCGTTGAATCCGCATCAATTCTTTGTTTGGTTGACTGATAGCTCGTGGTTTCCCCTTTCGTTTAGGAATAAAGAATTTTATATATACTGGATGATTAATTAGTTGTTCCAGTTTCAGTGGAGAACAATCTAAAATGTATGAAAGCTCTAGCCAATTTGATATTCCAAGTAAGAGTAATGCTTTAGATTCGTTTTTTTTAATGTTAGAAATATTTGTAGAGATAAGTTTGTGCTTTATTTCTTTCTGAAGCAGATTTCTTTTTTCAAATAAGTTATTCGAGGATAACATAATTTAAGTTTTATAAAAGTTAAAAAAAACTGCCGGTACTATCTTCAGTGGCGATTGCTCGAGCGCGAAGCAATCGAGCGATCGGAGTCCGATGACTTCTCTTTTTTCTTGGATTGCGGAACACAATCGCTTATCGTACCATGCGACACATAGCTTAAGCCGGCAGTTATACATGTTAAAATGGAGGGTCGCTCTCATCCAGTTCACTCAAACGGTTCACTGAAAATTCAATACGTGAATCTTGTGGGGTGAATGGAACAATACCACCATAGGGTAGATTATGTTTTACCGTTGCTCGCCCAATATATCCATTGCGATTTTTTGCAACTATTATTTCCATCAAATTTTTGGTAGAATCTCCATTTTCATCTATTTCAAACCCATAATATTCAGGTCGATAGAGAAACAAAATTTTATCAGCATTTTGTTCAAAAGAACCAGACTCCCTTAAATCACTTAATATTGGACGCCTAGCCCCACCCCGGTATTCACAATTTCGGCTCACCTGACAGGAAGCAATGATACAAATGTTCTTTTCGTGAGCAAGATTTTTTAATTCCCGACTAATATATCCCATTTCCAATTCTCGTTGATGTCGATATCGATTTGAACCCATCAGTTGTAAGAAGTCAATAAAAATGATTTTTACCCCGAAATCGTCAATGTATTTATTACACATTAAGCGAAAGGAATACATACTCTTATTTATTTCATCAGAAAAATAAATGGGTAGATTAATTATATCATTACTAATGCGGTTAATTAATCTCCATTGATCATTTGTTATGTGTTGATTTTTTATATCACTGTATGGAATTTCCGTTAATGTTGATATTAAACCATGAATAAAATTTTCTTTTCCAGAATCAAAATCAAAGTAGAGAACAGGATGTTTTCTAGCACTTTCAATCATTAAATATTGGAGAAATTTTGTTTTTCCCATGCCTGGACGAGCACCAATTAAAACGAACTCACCCCAATTGAATCCACCGGTAAGATCATCCAAACAGGATATATTCGATTTAATGCTACCCTCGGTTGATTTGGTTTTTAATTTTGAAAGCGAATTATGCATGAGTTCCTGAAACACACTCGGTTTTGTTAAATTATTTAGAAGAATCCCTTCATTTTGGCTCAACAATTCACTTATTTTATCGAACAAGTATTGATCCGAAAAGCTTTCATTTTCAAGTATTTCAATTAATTTATTCCTGAAGAATTGGTTTGCTTTCATTATTTTTTTGTAATTTAAAGTTCTTTTAATACGTGTCAATACAAGGAATCTAACTTTAATCAAAATTTTCGTCAAAGAAATTTAAGGTAATTGAACCTTCAGTTTTCGATCGCTCATAGTTTCTAACAGAGTTGCTTACTCGATTTAACATTTCAGTATATTCTGATCTTTCAAAAGATACGACATTTTCAGGACGAATTTTTAAACGATCTGTCGTGGGACGAGCATTGATTCCTGCACCTAGAAATGTAAAAAGCCATTTGTTAGTGGCAGTGAGTATTTCGATTTTGGCTGATATTTCTTCATAGGTAAACGATTTCGAAGAATTTTCCTCACCATCTGTTAAAATGACCATAACTACGGATGCTTCGTCTTCATTAATTTCTTTTTGAAATTTTTGTTCAATCGATTGAATTGAAAATCCTATTGCATCCAATAAAGAAGTTGATGTTCCCGGTATATAATTATCCCGATTTAAGAGTGGTATATCTTCTACTTTTCCGAATTTAATTTGGTCGATAACAACGTGTTCGAAAAAAGTAACAGAAACAATATACTCATTATTCTGATTTTCCTTTTTAAGTTCTTTAATTGTATTTAATTGAGTGTTGAAGCCTTCAATTGTTTGATTTTCGAGTCCCGACATTGAGCCACTCTTGTCTACGACAAAATGATAAATGGTTTTTGTGTTTTTCATTGTGTTATATTTTTATTTAATTCATACTAATTTCTTTTTGTAAGGATGCAGTACACGAATTCGGAATTCGGATCGAAAAGATTTTTCCTTCTTTTATTTCAAATGCAAACCGAAATACTATTTCATTCCTTTTCTTATTAGGTTTTGCTCCGAAAGGAAGATTAATGTCATCATTGTTACTGGAAAATGGATTATAATCGGGAAAACGGAATTCTAGAACTGGCTGACAAGGTTTATGGTCATTGGTATATCCTCCATTGCAAACAACATGGAGGAGTTTATCTACAACATCTACTTTTTTGAAGCAACTATAAAACAATGCTAATGCAGCATGAAAAGTTTTATTGGAAAAAAATCGCCCTTTTTTATCTAAAAGTTGATAAATTTCTCGGGTACTTTTATTTTTAAATGCGTTTTGAAATTTAATAAGAACTTGTTCTTCCATTTTTATTTGTTCTTCAGTTCGATAAGTTATTGCCAGTTTGTACATTGTATTGTTTTATTCGCGAATTATTTTTTTTCATCACCTTAGGCAAAGGATATGCCATTGCATTTTTTCGCTCATTTTACGTAATAATTGAAATTATTTGTATTAATATATGTTTATTTATATTAAAAATTGATATATTTAATGATGTTAATAGTAAGTAGTTTATGAAAGTTTTAGTTTCTTGGCAAGGATACATGAATGATTTTTATGAAGGAAAAGTAGTCGAAGACGGGCCTACAATTTCCTTTCATCGGTTTTTTTATAAGCATGATAAACACATCTTGTTGTCTGAAAAAAAGGAAGATGATTTACGTATTCTTCATTTGCGATCTTACCTTGTTAAAACCTTTCCGGAAAGAGATGTTGAAATAAAATATATGGATATCAATGATCCAATTGATCATGCTGAAATTCAATCCAAAATTTATCCTCTATTAGCAGAGTTGAAGGATGACGAAATTGATATTTTTATTTCACCAGGCACGCCAGCAATGCAGGTTGTTTGGTATCTTGCTCACATGAGTTTGAATTTAAAAACAAATTTATTCCAAACTCGCCCCGCAAAATATACGGTTAGAAAAGATCGACCTGAATTGATAAAAATAAAATTGGAGCGTTCTACTCTCGGACTTACAGCACTTTATCATCAGCAGGATATCAAAAAAACAAGTTCGGATAATTTCTTTATTACTCCGGGTATCGAGAAAATTTATGAAAATGCCAGAAAAGTGGCACTTACTGATGAGGTTTCCGTCTTAATACTTGGTTCAAGCGGTACGGGGAAGGAAAATTTGGCGAAATACATTCATTCAAATTCGATTCGTTCAGACAAACCTTATATTGCTATTAACTGTTCGGCATTTAGTGATTCGCTTTTGGAATCCCGGCTTTTTGGTTATAAAAA
>Ga0315901_10000519_pt1 | contig 57682 bp, 47 predicted proteins | sample LakEriMetagenome_10_FD_203761 | JGI IMG/M metagenome (GOLD analysis project Ga0315901, IMG submission 203761) | Freshwater fungal communities from buoy surface, Lake Erie, Ohio, United States - Buoy 2 MA116 | ecosystem: Environmental > Aquatic > Freshwater > Lake | place: USA: Lake Erie, Ohio... | reverse complement strand
CTTTTATTTCTGTGTTGATAATTAATCCCAAGTGTTTATTAGCAATAGACTTTATGTAATCATCTGATCCGAGAATAGTTTGAGAGTATATAGAATCTAGTGGACTCCAATCACTAGATTCTAAAACATAATCGCAATAGGCTTTACAAGGAAATTCATTTTTGAATTTATTTAAAATTAATGATGTTTCTAGAAATTTTGATTTTTCTAATTTTGGGTTAAGGTAGTTATTGAAACTGGACCATTTCCAATTTTTCAAATCATCAACAACCCCATCAAGAGGGTTGCGGTGAATATATTTAGAAACAGTTACTAAATAATTATCAGTATCAATAAGAGGCGATAAAAATTGTCTTTCAAAAACCTTCCCTTTTTGGTTGTATTTTTTGTTGAAGTAAATGGCATAACGTAAAAGAATTAAATGCAAGGCACTTGAGATATTTTTAAGAGGGTTCTGGACTAAAAAATGAAAATGATTTGTCATAATGCAATAAGCATGAACAATAAGCTTATGAGATTCACAAACAGTCCAAACTATATTTAAAAAATATTCAAAATCATTCTCATCAAAAAAAATAGTTTTCTTTAGGTAACCACGGTCGATTACGTGGTGAAAAGAATTTTCATACTGAATACGATTCCTGCGGGACATGAAAAAGAATCTAACAATTTTGAAAGATAATATTAAAAATTATTCGGATAACACTGAAAAATTAGATATTATTTTAACCAGGGGCTATTTCGTAGACAATGTCTGTAGGTACTAATTCGTAGGAATTTCTAAAAACAATGAAGGAGAAATTCAATTATGATAAAATAACAATCATGTTTGTAACACCAGATAATTACGAAAAACTCATAAAAATTCAAAAATCCCTTATAGCATACCTTGAAACAAACAAAGGACAATCCAATCACATTAGAATAAAAGAAAATTCACTTCAAAAATCTTATCCACCGTTTGAAATCCATCTATTACATCAAGAAGATAGAAAATGTAAAAATTCTGGTAGTTTAGAAATTCTACCTGATTATGTACAAAGCGCTGATGCAAAAGTTAGAGTTTATTATGATCATGATAAATGTCCTGAAAATCTTTTATCAGCTTTAACTGAATTGATAAGACACTATTCTGGAAAATGTGATCCTAGCGAGAAATTAATTAAAACCCAATCTCCAGGTAATATTGCCATTCAAATTGGTACCGATGGTAGACTAGATTGGGTTAGACAGGTTGGAAGAAATAATGAAATAGATATGCCATGGATACGATTAGTGCCAAATTTTGATGAGCTTAATTTAGAAATTTCAAGAAACGTTTCAACAATTTCTCAATGGATAAATAAAAATAGAAATTCAGATAAACAAGAAGTTTCTCTAGAAGATTTTAATTTTGATAATAAAACGAAATTAAACATTCAATTAGTTCTTAATAATGGAAAATTAATGTTAATAACCGATTCCAATCCAGGTGTAAGATTAAGATTTAATACAAAAGGACTAAGTCAACATCAATTATCAACAAACTTATCTAATGCATTATCTGCGATACTAAGGTATCTTCCTCATAATTCAAAATTTGAACACAGAGACAGAAGTAAAGATCAAATGATAATTGAAAAAACTGATGATATTAATCTAGAACTTAACCAAGATGAAAGTTTTAAACCTGTTCAATATGAATAAAAAAGTGGTGGGGGCTTCTGTGGCGCGCTCGAACATATTTTGAGAATAATCCTGATATGTATAGCTGAGCGTTAGCGAAGCTATACATATTCAGATTCTCTGAAAGGAGTGTCCGCAGGACACGACGTCAGATATGTTCGAGCGCGCCACAGAAGCCCCCACCACTTACCCTCAGCACCCTCAGATTTGGCAGAAGCCAAAGGCTCGCAGCCCTTCGGGCTGCTCGCACAGCTCGCGGCATGCTGAGAATGCCAGGAGCTGACAGCAGTGAAACACTGCTCTCTGGTTGAGTTTAAGTTATTTTTTATCTCAGATTTCATCTGGGATGCTGCCACATCCAGTCATCACAGTGAAATCTGAGATAAAAAATTTAACGGCAAAACAAGCTGGCGTAGCCAGCGCGTTAGCTACGAACCGTACTTAAAATTTGTATGTTAGAATAAGTATTGAGTTTAGGATGAGAAATTATTTAAAGACAATTTGTATGCCATATTTCAAGCGCTTATGTTTTTTATTTTTTATTATAGTCATTAACCTGCCTTTGCTTGCGGCTAAAATGCCAGCATCACCTTTAAAAATTTCATCACAAGACTATGAATCTAGGAGGCTAAATAATCCTGATTTACAAAAATACATGGAAAATATTTTTGGAAGCAAAATTAAAGACCCGTCAAATAATTTATGGGATTTAGATGAATTAACACTAGCAGCTTTTTATTATCACCCTGATCTAGATTTAGCACGCGCTCAATATGCCACCACTTATGCTGGAATCAAAAGAGCTTCAGCAGGACAAAACTGGCTATTACAAAATCAACCTCGATATAGTAGCAATTCAATGGGAGATCTTTCTCCTTGGTATACACAAAACTTTTTGAGTTTTGTGATAGAAACTGGCGGCAAAAAAAAACACAGAATAAAAGCTGCTAAACACATAGCCGAAGTAAGCCATATGAATATTTCTCAAACTGCTTGGCTAGTTAGAAGCAGATTAAGAACAAATCTAATTTCAACTTTAATTGCCAAAAAGAAAATCAATTTACTAGAAGGTGCACTAGAACAGCAAAATGCCTTAGTGAAAGGGATGGAGCGAAAGGTATTGCTTGGTGAAAATTCTGGACTGGATCTAAACCAGACTAAAATGAAACAACAAGATACTTTACAGCAATTAAATGCAGCCAAAAAACTCTATCAAGAAAGCTTTGCTGCTTTAGCATCTTCAATCGGTATAACTATAGACTCTTTAGATAAAATTGAACTTGATGATGGCTGGCTAGAAAACCCAAAGTCACTTGAAAGTATAAGTCGCATGGACTTACGTAAAGAAGCATTATTAGGTAGAGTAGATGTGATGGCTTTGCTTGAGGAGTATCAAGCTGCTGATGCCAGCTTAAGACTTGCTGCAAGTCAAAAATATCCAGACATAAGGATTGGTCCAGGTTATTTATGGAACCAGGGACAAAACTTCTGGGCATTAGTACTTGATTTGTTTTTTACAAATGTCTATAGTTCCAAAGGAGCAGTAGAAGAAGCTCTTGCAAAAAGAAATGAAGTAGCTACTAGATTTAATGCTTTACAAGCAAAGATTATTTCAGATATAGACCAAGCTTACTTATCCTATCAAGCCGCGCTAGAAGAGCTAAAAAGCTCAGGTAGATTACTCATTGACAGTAATAAACAAAAATACTATGTAGAAAAGCAATTAGAATATGGTGAAATGGATTTACTTAGCCTCAAGCAAGCAGAATTTGACTCAGGTTTAATTAGCCTTAATAATATAGATGTACTGGAAAGAACACATAAAGCATTGGGGCTGGTAGAGGATGCTATTCAACGTCCTATCTCAAGCACTAGACCTTTCTTACAGCAACTAGAACTAAATCCAAGAATAAATTCGGAGCAATCAAATTCATGACAAAAATATTATTAGCTTTAGTTGGTCTAAGTAGTTTGTTATTAAACTCCTGTTCAAACTTGCCATCTAAAGAAAATGAAACAAAACCAGCCACTATCCAAAACCCTCAAAAAGAATCTGAACTAACAACTGTAACTTTAAGTGAGGAAGCTGAAAAAAAATTAGGGATAGAAATTTCGACAGTTAAAACAGAAAATATTCCCAAATCACTATCACAACACGGTGAGATAGTAGCAATCCCAGGTCAGTCGATAACCATTACAGCCCCGTTTACAGGTAGAATTTTAAACCCAATCAACGAAACAAAAATACAATCAGGGAGCTTTATTGATAAAGGTAAAACTACTTTTCAACTAGTAATGCTGCCGAGTGATTTAACAGGCTTTGGCTCCGAACAGGATATTGTCGTCAAACGCAAGCAATTAGAACTAGTAGAAGAGAAAGTAAAACGCCTAGAAACACTCTATCAATTTCAAAGCACCAGTAAAAAACTAGTGGAAGAAGCTCAAACAGAATTGGTTAACGCCAAAGCAGCTCTCAAAGCAGCAGAAGCGCGCTTACGTTATTTAAATGGCGAGCTAGAGCAAGAAGATATTAGTTTTCTTTCTTCAATGAATATCAAAGCCCCAATATCAGGAATAATTCAAAAAATATTTGTTAGCGCTAATCAAATTGTTACAACTGGCGAAGCTTTATTTGAATTAAGCAGCTTGACCAAGGTTTGGGTAAGAGTTCCTGTCTATGCTGGAGACTTAGCTTTAATTGATAGTTCTAGTTCTGCTAGTGTGATATCAATAGGAGATGGTTTGCAAGGTAAATCAAGAATAGCCAAACACGTGCCTGGACCTGTTTCAACCAATCCACAAGCTGTTTCGACAGATTTATATTATGAATTAGATAACCAAGATAGCAAATTCAAATTAGGTCAGAAAGTTAATGTGATCATGAGCTTGGTTGGCAATAATGATACCAAGCTAACCATACCTGCTTCAGCGATTGTTTATGATGTTCATGGTGGAACTTGGGTCTATGAATACATTGGTGAACATCTTTATTCAAGAAAACGCATTGCCGTAGATAGAGTAGAAAATCAGATAGCGATTATTTCTAAAGGAATTAATTTAGGTATGCAAATTGTTGTAGCTGGAGCTGCGGAACTCTTTGGTACAGAATTTGGAACAGGCAAATGATTAAATGGTTAATTTCCAATTCACTCAAATTGCGTATTAGCTTGATTGCTACCACAGTGGTATTAATGTTCTTAGGTGTCCGCATGTTGTTTAAGTCAACTGCTTTTGATGTTTTTCCTGAATTTGCTCCAACCTTGGTTGAAATTCAAACTGAAGCTCCGGGCTTGTCCACCACTGATGTTGAAACACTTATAACTATACCTATTGAAAATGCGCTTAATGGGATTTCTCATCTAGACAAAATCCGCTCCAAATCAGTCCTAGGTTTGTCATCAGTGGTAATTTATTTTCTAAAAGACACTAACCTTACTGAAGTTAGGCAGTTGGTTCAAGAAAGATTATTATACCTATCTTCCTCACTGCCACTAGCAGCCAAGACACCTGTAATATTATCACCACTATCTTCTACTAGTAGGGTGCTAAAGATTGGACTGTCTTCAGACACTGTGTCTCAAATGGATTTAACAACTCTTGCCAAATGGACTATTCGACCGCGTCTTATGGCAGTGCCAGGAGTAGCTAATGTCGCTATTTGGGGACAAAGAGATAAACAGTTTCAAATTTTACTTGACCCTCAAGCATTAAGAGTAAATTCTTTGGACGTTAATAATATAGTGAACACAATTCAAGACTCACTAAAAATTGAAGGGGGAGGTTTTATTGATACACCAAACCAAAGGCTAGCTATATCTCACAGTCTTAAGCTTGAATCGGTACAAGATTTAGCAAAATTACCTGTCAGCTTTAAAGATGGAGTAGCTGTTACATTAGATAAAGTTGCAGAGCTAAAAGTGAGTTACCCACCACCGATTGGAGATGCTGTCATTGACAGAGGTTCAGGAATACTTCTGATAGTGGAGAAGCAACCTTGGGGCAATACACTTGAAGTAACAAAAAATATCGAAAAAACTCTTAAAGATTTGGAACCTGGATTGAAAGGAATTAAAGTTGATCCCAGTATTTTTAGACCAGCGACTTTTATCGAAATGTCACTAAAAAACTTAAACAGAGCAATGTTAATTGGCTGTGTTTTAGTAATTTTAGTCTTGATATATTTCCTCAATAATTGGCGTACTGCATTAATAAGTAGCTTGGCAATTCCTACTTCATTATTGGTGGCAGCATTAATTCTTAAATATCAAGGAGATGCTCTTAATACTATGGTTATAGCAGGTTTGATTATCGCTCTTGGTGAAGTAGTAGATGATGCCATTATTGATGTTGAAAACATAGTTAGAAGATTAAGGCTGAATAAAGAAGCTGGGTCACCGCTAAGTAATTTCGAAGTAGTTCTTAATTCATCTTTAGAAGTTCGAAGTGCTGTAGTCTATGGCAGCATTATCGTTTCTCTCGTTTTATTACCAGTCTTAATGCTAGAAGGGCTTTCAGGTGCATTCTTTAAACCCTTAGCACTGACGTATATCACCGCTATTCTAGCGTCGCTTTTTGTTGCTCTAACGCTGACGCCAGCTCTATCATTAATACTTTTACCTAATTCTATTGACAAGCATGAAGAACCTAAGTTCTTGATTGAACTAAAATCAAAGTACCAAGATTTTATCAAAAAAATACTTGATGCTAAATCTTCTATACTTAGTTTATTAATTACGACTATAATTGTTTCAGTTATTTCTCTATCTTTTTTAGGTGAAGAATTTTTACCTAACTTTAAGGAATATGATTTTTTAATGCATTGGGTAGAAAAGCCTGGAACTTCGCTTGATGCAATGAAAAGAATTACCATCAAAGCAAGTAACGATTTATTAGATATACAAGGAGTAAGAAATTTTGGCGCACACATTGGTAGGGCAGAAGTAGCTGACGAGGTAGTAGGCCCCAACTTCACTGAATTGTGGATTAGCATGGACCCCAAGGTAAATTATGAAAAAACGGTCTCTAAAATTCAAAATACTATTGATAACTATCCTGGACTTTATCGTGATCTTCTAACCTACCTTCGTGAACGTATTAAAGAGGTGTTAACGGGCTCCAGTGCATCACTAGTTATTAGAATTTATGGTGATGATCTGAAAATTTTACAAGATAAGGCAGAAGAGATTAATTTAGCTATAGAGAAGATAAAAGGTGTTATTGATTTAAAAGTTCAACCACAAATTTTAGTACCAGAAGTAAATGTAAGTATTAAAGCTGAGGAGGCATCTAGATTTGGTGTCAGCCCTGGCGATATCAGAAGGACAATCTCTGTCTTTATGAAAGGAGTAAAAGTTGGCGAATTTAATGAGGGGCAAAATATTTTTGATGTAGTTATTTCTGGACAAGAAGAATTGCGAGAGAGTATTTCTGGCTTGCAAGAACTATTAATCACATCTCCCACTGGTGAGACTATTCCACTAAGAGACCTAGCTGAAGTGACTATTAGACCTACACCAAACAAAATCACCAGAGAGCATGCTTCTCGTTATACCGAAGTAACCTGTAATATTTCTGGGCGTGATTTGGCCGCTGTGGCTAAGGATATAAATCAAAAACTAAAAACTATAGATTTTAGTAGAGGCTACCACGCTGAGTTACTGGGAGAATACAAGGCGCAACAAGCAGCCAAAGAAAAACTTTTAATTTATTCACTAGTCGCCTTATTTGGAATTATTATAATTTTATACTCGGATTTTGGCACCACGAGGCTGACTCTGCTTCTATTACTAAGCTTGCCTTTTGCATTTGCTGGGAGTTTAGTTGCGGTATTTTTAACTGGCGGAGTGCTCTCGCTTGGTTCCTTGATTGGTTTTGTAACAGTATTAGGAATAGCTGCCCGCAATAGTATTATGCTGCTAAGTCATTACAGGCATTTGCAGGAAAAAGAAGGCAAGAGTTTTAATAAAGAAATGATCATACAAGGAGCAAGTGAAAGATTATCACCAATTCTAATGACTTCACTGGCTGCTATTTTTGCCTTGATGCCACTGATTGTTTATGGCAATCAGCCTGGTCATGAAATTGAAAATCCAATGGCTATAGTGATAGTCGGAGGTCTTTTGAGTTCAATGATACTTAATTTAGTAATATTACCAGTGATCTATTGGCATTATGGAAAACGAGATTAACAGAAATAATTCATGGTTATGGCCAAATTATAGAAGAGTAATTATAATAAAACCATGAAATACTTTATCTATTGCCGCAAATCTTCTGAAGAGGAAGAAAGACAAGCCTTATCTATTGAATCCCAACTTCAAGAACTCAGAGAATTTGCTCATAAAGAAAACTTAAGGGTAATTAGAGAATACACCGAAGCCAAATCAGCTAAAACACCAGGCAGAGAAATTTTTGACCAAATGCTTGAAGCTATAGAAAATGGTGAAGCTGAGGGAATACTTTCATGGCATCCAGACAGACTAAGCCGCAACGCAAGCGACTCAGGTCAAATTATTCACCTTATAGACATAGGCAAAATCCAAGCTCTTAAATTTCCAACCTTTTGGACTGACTTATCACCACAAGGAAAATTTAATTTGTCGATAGCTTTCTCTCAAGCAAAATATTATTCCGATAATTTACGCGAAAATGTCAAAAGAGGTATTCGTGCCAAAGTCAGGAGAGGGGAATTTCCTGGGCGTGCGCCGATCGGTTACTATAACCATCCTAAAACTAGAACTATAGAACCAGATCCTAAGACTTTCGATCAAATAAAATACTATCTCGAAAAATTCTCTCAAGGCAATATCAACCAGGCTGATCTGATTAGAGAAATGTCAGCCAAGAAATTTACAACCAGATACGGACAAGTGCTTAATTTTGCTGGTCTGGAGAACATCCTGCGCAACCCTTTTTATACAGGACTATTCAAGCTCAAAGGCGAACTTCACCAAGGCTCACATAAAGCAATGATCTCTAAAGAAACTTATGACAAGATTCAGAACTTGCTTGATGGCAATCCAAAGAAACAAAATTACAAGCGTTACTCAGAAAATGTTTATGACTTTTATTTTCAAGGTTTAGCTAGATGTGGTACTTGCGGCTATGCCTTTACTCAAGAAGCTCACAAGAAAAAATCTGGTCTAGTTTTCAAATACTATCGCTGTACCAAAAAATCTAAAACTTGCAAATGTAAGGAAAAACCAATTAACGAAAAAGATTTGTCTAATCAAGTCATAGACCTTATGAATCAAGTTTCTATTCCAGATTATTGGTCAGAAAAATTTCTCAAACAAATTCAAGAATGGAGAGAAGAAGAGTTTCAACAGTCACAAACAAAAATTAGAAATTTAAACCAAGAGCTTAAAATCCTAAAAAATAAAATTGAGAAGGTTTTAGATTTACATATTGAAGGGGAAATCACAGCAGAAGAATACAAAGAGAAAAAGAATAAACTAGTTAATACAAGGAAAGATCTAGAAGCTAAAATTCAAGAAATCTCTAACAAGGGTGCAACTTGGATCGAACCACTTGAGGACTTTGTAATCACTAGTAATCAAGCCAATAAGTCTGTTTTGACTGATGATTTGCACCTTGCAAATAAAGTTTTGAAAAAAATTGGGTCGAACTACAAAATTAGCGAGAAAAAACTTAGCTATATCATTTTAGAGCCGTTTAATTTTCTTATCGAACATCACTCTATGACTGGATGTGGCAGCATCCCAGATGAAATGAGACATGGAAATAAACTGGAAACTCAACCAGAGAGCAGTGTTTACAGTGGCGAGGATGTTCGTAGAACAGCCCGCCACTGTTACACTGCTGGCAGCGAGTGGCATGCGAAGCATGCCGCGAGCTGTGCGAGCAGCCCGAAGGGCTGCGAGCCTTTGGCTTCTGCCAAATCTGAGGGTGCTGAGGGTAAGTGGTGGTCAGAGGCAGAATTGAACTGCCGACACGAGGATTTTCAGTCCTCTGCTCTACCGACTGAGCTATCTGACCAGCAAATTAATAAGAGAATTACGCCTTAAAACTTATTTTTTAGCGAATCCTAAAAAATATTAGCACAAAAAACCCAAAACGACAGCTCTATACTTTTTAATTAAAAATAAAGTTATAAAAGCAATAAAATACTACTGACACAAGGGCGAAGCGCTGATATATTAAAGATATGAATTACCTTTGTACCCATAGTTTAAGTTCGATATTAGCAATTTTGGCTCTCGCTGGATTAGTGATTTCACTATTTAACCTTGATGAAGTGAAGGCGCGTTACACAAGCCTAGTGGCTAGCTTACTAGTGCTTGGAATAACTATCAAGCAGTACACATGCTTATTTGATCCAAGTATAAAAGAACTACAAATGGTGGAGAGCTACAAATGGGTCGGTCCGATTAATTTTTCGCTCGGAGTTGACGGGCTTGCTTATTCAATGGTTTTGCTGATGGCTATCTTACTTCCTTGCGCTGTAATCGCTTCTAAGCCTATCGCCCAAAAACAAAAACCACGTCTGTATTATTCACTACTGATGTTTTTGTCGCTCGCTGTGATGGCGGTGTTTATGGCAAAAGATATATTCTTGTTTTTCCTTGCTTGGGAATTAGAGCTGGTGCCAATGTATCTATTGATCGCTATTTGGGGTAGCAAAAACCGAAACTACGCATCTATGAAATTTATGCTCTATACTTTTGCGGCTGGAATTCTGCTTTTGGTCGGTCTGTTTATATTACTTATGAACACCGGGTTTGCGACTTTTGATATGGTAGAACTAGCAAAAGCAAGTATGAATCTTGCTCCTCAGATACAATCAGTAATTTTTATTTTGGTCGCACTTTGTTTTATTATCAAGCTACCTTCAGTCCCGCTCCATACCTGGCTTCCAGACGCTCACGTAGAAGCGCCAACTCCTGTTTCGATGTTACTTGCTGGAATCTTACTAAAGATGGGTTGTTATGGTCTGGTTAGATTTGGATTAGGTTTTTTCCCAGCGGTACTCGTTAAGCTCGCTCCAGCGATAGCGATACTAGCCGTCATTAATATTATTTACGGAGCTTACGCGGCACTCGTGCAGACTGACCTAAAAAAAATTGTGGCTTACTCGAGTATTTCACATATGGGTTTTATTCTTCTTGGTCTTGCCGCGCTAAATACAGCTGGCTATAGCGGAGCTGTGTTTCAGATGTTCTCGCATGGTTTGATTTCAGCGGCGTTATTTATGATTGTGGGTATGCTTTATGAGCGCACTCACACTAGAGATATCGGTGAGTATGGTGGTCTTGCGAAGGTCATGCCTCAAACCTTCTTTATTAGCTTGATTGCCGTGATGGCAAATCTTGGCTTACCTGGCTTATCTGGGTTTGTCGGTGAATCACTTGTTTTTTACGGCGCTTTTAGCTCGGTAAATTTATCCGGAAGCCTAGATTATGTCCGCATTTCAGCGGCTGTCGCGACTCTTGGAGTAATTATCACAGCAGGCTATATGCTCTGGATGAACCAAAGAGTTTTTTACGGTGAAACCCCGTCTTCATGGCTAAAACTAAAAGATGCTCGCCGTGATGAGATCTTCGTACTTGCTGTACTAATCGGTCTATCACTGCTTTACGGAGTTTACCCTAAACTAATCAGCGAAATTTTTGAGCCTCAGTTAGTAGCGTCAGCTCAATCAATAGCTTCGCTTTTTATTACTAAATAATGATTTCTAACCCTATCAAAATCGCTCACAGTCCTGATTCTGATGATGCTTTTATGTTTTATGCTCTCAAGCATAAAAAAATCGACACTAAAGGTTACCAGTTTGAGTTTTCAGCTGATGAGATCGCTGTACTAAACCAAAAAGCCCTTAATAAAGATCCTGACCTGGATGTAATTGCAGTATCTTTTCATACGCTCGCTTACATCCAAGATACCTACACTTACCTAAAAAGCGGCGCTTCGATGGCCGGCACAGATTATGGTCCCAGATTGGTTTCTAAGGATTTGAGTAATCTAATTAAACAGTGTATAATTGCAGTCCCTGGCAGGCTTACAAGTGCCTATCTAGTTTTGAGATTATACGAAGCTGTTATAAACGGGGCGGTTTGGGACTCGAATCTTAAGATCAAACTTGAGCAAGGATTTTTTACACCGAGGTTTTGCTCTTATAATGAAGTATTTGAGCTATTGGATTCTAAACAGGTTTCAGCGGGACTCTTAATCCATGAAGCTCAATTACGCTATCAAGAGCTGGGCTACAAGCTAATTGTGGACTTGGGTGCGTGGTGGTTCCAGAATACTGGTCTAAAAATGCCGCTTGGAACAAACGCTATAAAAAAATCTCTTGGAGCAGATTTTATAAATGAATTTGATGAAATGCTCAAGCAATCTATACTCTGGGGGCTTGATAATCTAGATGAAGCTCTTGGCTACTCCCGAAAGTTTGCTAATAATAATCTAGACGATAAATCAGCTCATAAATATATAGAGATGTATGTAAATGAATCTACAATTCAATTAACTGACGATGATAAGAAGTCTGTGGAATTGCTTTTAAGGTTGGTAGATAATTAAGCAGGAGTGTGTAAAATTTTGACTTGAGTACTACGATCAGGAACGATTGGTTGCTTAGCACGAGTAGGTTTAACTGTGACTTGTGCTCTAGTACCCGAATCGCTTAGTTGCTTAGCAAGAACAGTAGTATTATTTTCTTTTGAATTTATAAGTCTCATAACATCACTTCCTAGTTGTTTTGCTAAAGGTGTTTCCCTGACAAGATTTTTAAGTTCGAGAACAGCATCAGGACCATTAGTCAGAGCATTAGCAATTTCAGTAGCTGAACCTTCAGCAGTAGCAGAGGGTAAATTTAAATTATTTTGATAAAATTCATGAAAAGCTTCTTGTAATTTAGCTTTTACATCTGATTTTTGATCAACAGGAAGATTTGATAAAACTTTAGAAATATCACTTAGAACTTTAAAAGATTTCCCTAAAGAAGATGGCATAGCATTAATTTGAGGAAGACTATAATTACTTGCAATTTCTTCAAAAACTTTAATAATAGGATTATCTGAGCGTAAAACTTCATTAGCAATTGCTTCAGCAGAAGGTAAAGATGAAGTTATATTAAAAGGATTTTGCGAATAAGGATTTACATTTATCCTAATTCTATTAGGAGGTCTTGAAGTATCACTAAGGGCTGGAACCATAATTACTATTTTAGCAGAACGCATTTAAAATAGTCAAGCGACTTTTTTAAACCCTCATCAAGATTAATACAAGGTTCCCAATCAAGTAGAGCTTTTGCCCGAGATATATCTGGTCTGCGTCTACGGGGATCATCTTGAGGCAGGGGTAAATACCTAATCTGGGACTTAGAACCAGTAAGATTAATAACTTTTTGAGCTAATTCTTGCATGGTAAATTCATAGGGGTTACCAAGATTAACCGGAAGATTATACTCGACTCCCATTAAGCGATTAATACCTTCCACTAGATCATCGACGAATTGAAAACTTCGGGTTTGAGTGCCGTCTCCATAGATAGTAAGAGGCTGATCGTTAAGAGCCTGAGTCAAAAAATTACAAACCACTCGCCCATCATCAGCGCGCATCCTCGGGCCGTAAGTATTAAAAATACGAATAATACGAGTATCAATTTTGTGTTTGCGGTGGTAAGCCATAGTAATGGCTTCGGCGAATCTTTTGGATTCATCGTAGACACCGCGCGGACCGATAGGATTAACGTTACCGTTATAAGTTTCAGGCTGAGGATGGACATCAGGATCACCATAAACTTCAGAAGTAGAAGCCAAGAAAAACTTAGCACCCTTCTCCAGAGCCAATCCCAGAGCGTTATGCGTGCCCAAGCTACCGACTTTTAGAATAGGGATCGCCAGCTTCTCAAAATCAATCGGGCTTGCTGGACTAGCAAAATGCATAACCCAATCCAGATCATCTTCGATATTAAGATACTGAGAGACGTTTTGGTGAATAAATTTAAAATTAGGATTTTTACTAAGAGCTTTTAGATTATCAAGTGAGCCGGTGACTAGATTATCCACGACAATTACTTTATTTTCCTGAGCAATTAATCTATCAGCTAGATGTGATCCGATAAAACCCGCTCCACCAGTGATTAAGATAGTTTTACCTTGCATATCTTCCCATCCCTACGTAATTAAAACCTAATTGGGTTAGCTGATTAGGAGAATATTGATTGCGTCCATCCACAAATAAATTCCCCGACATCGATTCAAGAATTTTTTGCATATCAAGGTTAGTATAATCCTTCCACTCAGTAACCAAGACCAACGCATCAAGACCGCTTGCCATTAAATATGGATCTTCAAAATATTCCACGTTAAGATCCGGGTTTTCGTGGCGACAATGCTCGATAGCGATTGGATCACAAGCACTTACCTGCGCGCCAGCTTTTATAAGAGCTCCAGCGATATCTAGTGAAGGTGCGTCACGCATATCATCAGTATTGGGTTTAAAGGCTAGCCCAAGAAGCCCTATTTTTTTACCTTTTAGGATTTTTAGTTTTTCTTGTAGGCGTTTAATAACAAGATCTCTTTGCTTATAATTCACATCCCGAGCGGCTTTTAGGATCTCTGGGTCATAGCCGTAATCTTTAGCGATACTAATAAGAGCATCGACATCCTTCCCAAAACAACTTCCGCCCCAACCAATTCCAGCATTCAAAAATTTAGCACCGATACGAGTATCAGCCCCAATCCCTCTCATTACCTCATTTACATCAGCTCCGACATAATCGCAGATATTAGCGATTTGATTTGCAAAACTTATTTTTAGAGCAAGAAAACTATTAGCTGAGTATTTAATCATCTCAGCACTTGTTATATCTGTAGTGATCATATCTACATTTGTGTAATTTTTTGGTCTAGGACAAAAATCTGGAGCCTCAAAGACCTGCTCACTAAGCTCCTTATAAAGCTCTTTTAAGCGAAGCGTATCTTGCTCGCTATCACAGCCAAGAACAATTCTATCTGGATATAGCGAATCAGAGATAGCCGAACCCTCACGCAAAAATTCAGGATTAGAGGCTACGCTAAATTTAAGTTTAGGGATAGTATTACCAGTCTGCGCTAAAACCCTTTCTTTGACACCGTTTTGGACCAGCATAGCCACCCAATTTCCAGATCCGACAGGAACTGTTGATTTATTTATGACAATAGCTCCGTCTTGCATATACCTACCGATACTCAAAGCCGCTGATTCTAAGTAAGCTAGATTGGGTTCACCGTTAGGCAGAGGCGGAGTGCCCACAGCAATAAAAATAAATTCACCATGCGAAATTACCTCTTGAGCATTAGTCGAGAAAACTGGGAATTTTCCGTTTTTTTTGCAGATATCAAGAAGTTCTTCAAGGTTAGGTTCATAAATAGGGACTTTACCAGAGTTAAGAAGATCGATTCTTTTTTCGTTTATATCCAAGCAGGCTACATCATGCCCCAAAAAAGCAAAACAAGTCGCAGTGACTAATCCAACATAACCAGTACCAATAACACTAACTTTCATTAACAAGTCAATTATACAGCGTTATAAAAAAGGTTAATAAGTAATACTTTTTACTACGAGTTAAAAAATTATTTCTCTTATATGATGATTTTCAATTTCATCAGTGATTAATTTAGTTCTATTCTTATAATCAGCTCTATAGCGGTTATCATCAAGTTTTTTTAGCTTGAGAGTTGGTAAACTGCGCTCAGTATGGTTTTGACAAAGCGAAAATTTTCTATCATTAATTTTTAATTTAATTTCGTTTTTTTTCATTTGATCGATAGCTTCATCAAGATTTTTTATGATCTTGGCATGAACAATATCACCGTGCTCGGAGCAAGATGAATAATCAATCTTTATTAGTTCTGGTGAAGTCATGATGAAATTAACCTTGGGTAGGACATTTTGATAATTACATAAATAATTTAAAATCTCGTTAAGAAAATTCTTTCTATGGATTAAATGTATTCACAAAAAATAATCTATAGTTTTGTTTTTGACCAGTCGCGTTACTAAATTCTAATTTTTTACCATCAACACCAAATATTTCTTGAATTTCACCTAAAATTGGATTTTGTTCATCAATAGTAAGTACATTAGAGCCATCATCATTGATTTTGATTGAATCATCACTAGCTGATTTTTTATCTAGTAAGACTTCTCCTCTTGCGCCCATCATATATCTAGCTAGTATTTTTAGGTCATTATTATCAGTCTGGGATTCTGTACCCACTATATCCAATAAACCGCGATTTAAAACTTTTGAAATTTTTTCTTCTAATTCAGTAACAGACTTAGGATTCTCACCAAGATTAATATCCTGAGTAAGCTCTGATCCTCTAAAACCTTTTAAATATCTTGCTATTAATAAAAGATCCGAACTTGGATCAAGTTTTTCATCACCAGTTATATCTAAAAGTCCCCATTGATTAATTTTATCGAGCTGAGAAGTCATTCCAGTACCGGTTTTCTTTTTAACGGTAAAAGGATCATCTCTTAAAGCTCTAGAAATCTCAACCATATTATTAGGGTCAGTAACATCATAAACAACTGTTACTCTTTTACCATTTTCATCAGTGAAACTAATTGTCTCAGTTATATTAGTAAAACTTGCTCCAGTAGCATCTTTTGAGTTATACGTGGTTCTATAACCACTAGGTCTTCTAAGAGAATCGACATCATCAAATGTTATATTCTCGCTTGTTGAATTTTCAATAAATCCATTTGATTGAGATGTATTTGAATTATAAATAGAATTACCGTCATCATCTTTAGCATCAGAATTTTTCTTAAGAGCTGAACTCATCACATGGAAAGGATTAGAAGGGTCTGTGATATCAGTAGTTACTGTAGAAAAAGTGCCGTCACCTAAATCATTAATAACTGTTGATAAGATTGTAACTTCATAATTATTATTGACTATAGTTGTACGAAACCCAGTGGGATTGCCTTTTTTATCAAGTGGAAAATCTTCATAGGTTTTTGTAATGGTTCCTGTTGATGAAACAATTGTCTCTGTAGTAGTCCCATCATCATTTTTGGTTGTAGTAATGGTAGTACCATTACCAAGTGTAGTTTCACTTCCAATAGGTTGTCTTTCAAGAAAAGGAATTTGAATAGCTGGTACTTGTGAAACTGGTTGATCATCCGGTTTTACTGATTTATCTGCTCCTGGCACATAAGTGCGTTTCGCCAGTCCATCAGTAGTGGGATTTGGCTTATCTCTTCTGGTTATAACTGAAGATGATGAATTTGAGCTAGTACTTGAAGTTCTTTTATTACCACCTCGTGAAGTTGTAGTTTCATTAGAAATTGGAAGAGGTGTATCTAAAATAGATTCTTCTGGAGGAATAGAAGGTTCAGAATCAGTAGAATTGAGTTGCCCGCTTAAACTATTAATAGATTCTTGTAAGCTTGAAATTAAATCAGAATTTAAATTTATGTCATAAACCTGTGCAGGCCTATTATTAGACTGGGTGTTTAACAGTTTATTATTGACGGAATTAGACATAAATTTAAATATAAATTTTCTTCATTAGGGGTATAATTTCATAGATAAGTTAAGCTTTGGTTATGATCACTGTTATAGACTATAAATGCGGCGGAAACGTTTTTAGTGTACTCAATTCACTAAATAGCCTCGGTATTAATTGCCAGCTTAGCTCTGAGCCTGATGAAATAAAAAAAGCCTCCAAGATTCTTTTTCCTGGAGTAGGCAGCTTCCAGACAGCCGTAGAGCAAATTGAAAAACTAGAACTAAAAGATATCATCAGCCAAAAAGCTCTGGATGGTACTTGGTTTTTGGGGATTTGTGTGGGTATGCAGGTTTTATTTGAGCACGGCGATGAAGGTTCATCCCAAGAGGGTTCTAAGGGTTTAGGCATAATCCCTGGCTCAGTTAAAAAATTTAGTAAACAAGCCCCAAAAATCCCTCATATGGGCTGGAATCAAATAAAATTTACAGATAAGGTTTCAAACCCTCTTTTTAAAGGGGTTTTAGATAAAGAAGATTTTTATTTTGTGCATAGTTATAGAGCAGGTTCTGAAAATATTCAAGCAATAAAATCTAAATTCCCACAATCAAGTTTTATCCTAACTGAGTTTGGTGATGAGTTTATAAGTTCATGGTGGAACGGTGAAAAGCTGTTTGCATGCCAGTTTCACCCTGAAAAAAGCGGAAAAAACGGTCTTAAAATTCTAGAAAATTTTGCCAGTTTATAATTTGACATCTATCTCAACAAGATCGACACCCATTTTTTCTAGACAATTTTTCATCATTTCACCAAGCTCATCAAAATTCACTTTATTTTTAAAACCCGGTTCTAGATAGACTTCCTTGATTATGGCTTTTAATTGATTTGGTTTTTTTGGGTTGTTAAGATTAACAGCAGTTAGAGACATATATGCAAATCCAAAAATAAGATCTTGATTTTCTAAAACAACAACTCTAAAAGATCTTTTAGTAATGGTTTTTTCGATAAAATCATTCCAGCTAAGTTTAGAATCTAGGGAAGATTTATACCAAAAATCATTACCTTGCATCTGCTGAATCATAGATAAATTTGCCCATAATTCTGCAACGCGCAAAATATCATATTGACCTGATAAAGGACGAACTTGAAAACTAGAATCAGGACTAATAACAATATTAGTCTTAACTGTTTTTTCTTTAAGTTTTTGTTGCTCGGTACTTAACATCTACTTTATTTTTTCTTAATATTTTAACATTTTAGTGTTAAAGGGCAAGGGGGGATATCAATATAAAGACTAGTCTAACATTAAATTGAGTTAAGATTCGGTTAAATTTGATGAAAAATGGGAATAATAGTATTTTGAAGATTAAACTAATTTAACCATAGGATTTTAGCGTAATTTAGGCTAGTTGGAATACTCTCCACACTCGTTCCCAGACCCGTAAAAATATTAGTTATAAAAGAACCCAAAGAATCTGATAAACCTAAATCTAAAAGGGTATCAAAACTGGATAAATTCTTTTTATTCCAGGTTTCATCAAAATATAGATTTTCTGGATGTTTGTAGGAATATTTAGATTTAAGAATATCTTTTAGAATTGTCTTAGATTGCTCGTAAGTACCCAAATGATCAACTAACTTGATTTTTATAGCTTGACTGCCAGTATAAACCTGTCCCTGAGCGTGTTTACGAAGCTCATTGATATCAAGATTACGTGACTTGCTGACATCTTCGATAAACTGCTCGTAACTATCATTAATTAAATTTTGTAAAAGCTCAATTTCTTCTGGGTTTAAATTGCGAGTAGGAGATGCTAGATCTTTAAATTTACCAGTCTTGAAGGTTTGATCTACTATTCCTAATTTATCAAGTAAACCTTTAAAATTCAGTCCCTGACTGATAACTCCGATACTACCTGTTAATGATCCTCTATTTGCCACAATAGCATCACTAGCGCTTGCTAAATAATAACAACCACTCGCGCAAACATCACCAATAGAAATAACTGTAGGCTTGCCAGATTTTTTTAGATCTTGGATTAAACTAAAAATCTCCTGAGACGCTCCGACTGTTCCTCCAGGGCTATTTACTCTAATTAGGACTGCCTTGACCTGCTTATCTTTAAGAGCTTTATTGAGATCAGCTTTTAGATTAGAAGCGTTAAATACAGTCTTAAAGGGGGTTTTAGCATGAATAGATTCATAAATAATTCCCTCTAAAGCAAGGACAGCCACTCTGTCTCCCATGATATTGTTAACTAGATTTTTTTTAGAGGGAGCTGGCTTGACTTGCATAAAACCAAGAACAGCAGCTACCAAACAAAAAAATAAAATCAAAGCAGCTATAAATTTTTCAGAGAATTTTAAATTATTCATATGTAAATTTTACAGTAAAACTATGATTTTTTAGTGCTAAAATTCTAGTGTGATCAATGATGATATAAGAGCAATGGTTTTAGCGGCAGGAATAGGTTCTAGACTCCAACCGCTCAGTGATGAAATTCCTAAGCCACTAATAAAAATTGGCGGTAATTCAATCATGGGGCATATTTTACACCTGCTAAAAAAGCATGGCATCAAAAAAATTATTTCCAACACTCATCACCTCGCTGATAAAATTCATAGTGAATTTGCCAATATAAACCAAATTGAAGGCATCGAATTAAATTTTGTACATGAAGAAAAACTAAGCGGAGTTGCTGGTGGAATAAGACGCTGTCAAGATTTTCTCAAGCAATCTACTGCATGTATTATTATGGGAGATGCGCTCACTGACATCGATTTAACTGATCTTTATGAAAAGCACAAGCAAGCAGTCAAAAAATATAATTGCCTAGCAACCATCGCGCAGATGCAAGTACAAGACACCTCTCACTTCGGAGTTATTGTCACCGAGAGCCTTTTACCTGATTTCAAAAAATCCGATAACGAGATTGACGGAGCAAGAGTCGTTCAATTTCAAGAAAAACCATCAGCTGCTGAGGCGCTTTCTAACTGGGCTAATACTGGAGTTTATTTTTTTGAACCAGAAATTTATAATTTTATTCCTTCTATTGAAGAAGCTCCTGTTTATGACGTAGCAAAAAATCTTTTTCCTCGATTACTAAAAGAAGGAAAATACATACAAGCTATAGCTGTTAGACCTGGTACTTATTGGGCTGATTTGGGCACTCCTAAGCAATATATAAGCAGTATCAAGGACTTGGCTCAAGGCTTAATCAAACTTGATAATCTTACCGAAATTGATCCAAGTTCACAAATTTCTCCAAAAGCTCAGCTTCAAGGAGCTATTGAAATGGGCAAGAATTGTATTATTCATGATGAGGTAATTCTGGAGGATTCTATACTTTGGGATAATGTCATAGTCGGTAAGGGATCAGAAATAAGAAATTCTATTCTAGGTTCTAACGCTGAAATCCCACCAAATACAAAAGTTATAAATGACATTATCGTCAGAAATAAAATTGCAGAAAAATCAAGTTAAAGGCTTGAATTCTCAAAAAAAATATAGTAATATCATATTAGACACAAGAATCCCCCCCCGTCTTGGTCTAGGCTGAGACGGTTTGTGTCTTTTTTTACGAAAAAGTTTAAGATCAGATTATCAAATTTAATGTAAACAACTAGTAGTTATTATCTATATATAGGGGTATGAACCCTGATGAAATCCTAGACGAAAAAACAAATAAGTTATTTTTACAAAAAGTCAAAATAGACCTAGATAACGCTAATAATCGTCTTTTGAGAGTTCAGTTAGCGCAAGAAATTATCAAAACATCATTAGATAAGAAAATTAATTATGATTTTTCTGAGTTTAAGTACCCGTTGAAAAATGCGACTTAATCTATTTTTTAACCCTGAGCCAAGAGTAAAACTTGAAAAACACAAGGCATTAAAAGAGTTATATTCCAATAAATGGGTATAAAATTAAAAATATGAAAATTGGTGTGCCGAAAGAAATCATGAGCAACGAAAATAGAGTTGCAATTACTCCTGCGTGGACTCGCGCACTGAGTGAAATGGGACACCAAATCTACATTCAATCAGGAGCCGGCATTGGAAGTAGCTTTCATGATATTGATTTTAAAAATAACGGAGCAATAGTCCTAGATAGCATGGAAGAAGTCTTTGATTCAGCGCAAATCATCGTAAAAGTCAAACAACCACTAAAGCCTGAAATAAAACTACTCAAAGAAAAACATATTTTGTTTACTTACCTGCATCTAGCAGCTGACAATAATCTAGTAGAGGATTTAAAAGCTACTGGCGCTAAATGTATCGCTTACGAAACTATAGAAGATAAGGAAGGGCGTTTACCGCTTTTAAGACCGATGTCAGAAATCGCTGGCAGAATGTCTGTGCAGATCGGCGCTAGATTTTTGGAACGAGGCTTAATTGGGCAAGGGCACCCTGGTAGAGGAATTCTTCTAGGAGGTGCATCAGGAGTGCCTCAAGCGGTAGTAACGGTTTTGGGGGCTGGTATAGTCGGCTCAGCAGCGATCAAAATCGCAATCGGCATGGGAGCATATGTACATGTGTTTGATAAAAACACTAATGCTCTTGCTCGCATAGATGATATGTACGGATCTAGGGTAACGACGATATTTAGCACCAGCTCAGCCATTGAAGAGTCGGTAGTAAAATCTGATCTTGTTATCGGAGCGGCTTTAGTAACAGGCAAAAAAGCACCTATGCTCATCAAAACTGATCTGGTGCGTAAGATGCGCTACGGATCTGTAATAGTGGATGTAGCTGTTGATCAAGGTGGATGTATCGAAACAAGTGAAGTAACTAGCCATGACAAGCCAATCGCTGTCAAATACGATGTTCTACACTACGGTGTGCCCAATATGCCTGGCGCTGTCCCCAATACCAGCACTAGCGCGCTGTGCAATTCAACTATGCCTTATCTTATGAAACTTGCTGATCATGGGCTTTTAGCTCTTGAAGAAGATCCGGGCTTCAAAAAAGGTCTTAATATCGCTGATGGTAGATTACTTCTTGAGGTAAATTGAAAAACGTAATTATCACTACTGGAGCTGAATTAATAGCAAAAGCTGCTATGTGTGCTGGGGTAGATTTTTTTGCAGGATACCCCATTACGCCAGCTTCAAGCATTTATTCAGCTATGCTCAGACGCCTTCAAGCGGAAGGAAAGCTAGCAATTGGAGCCTCTGACGAGATTTCAGCTATTTCTATGTGTATCGGAGCAAGTATGCGCGGAGCCAAAACCATGACCGCCACATCAGCTCCGGGATTGAGCTTAATGGTCGAGAATATCGGTTATGCTTTTGCCACAGAAACACCAGTCTTAATCGTACTCGGTCAAAGATTAGGTCCTAGCACCGGCTCTGCGACTCAATCTGCTGAAGGCGATATTAGTTTTGTAAAGAATTTGATTTCTGGGGGCTTTCATATTCCAGTTTTTGCAATAAGCTCGATTCAAGATTGTTTTAGAACTACTATTAATGCTATTAACTGCTCAGAACTATTAAGAACTCCTGTCATTTTATTGACAGAAAAAGATATAGCTATGTCACAGACAAATATTGATTTTGATGAGCTTAAGCGTCAAGAAACTGACACTAAAATTATCAACAGAAAATATTTTAATTTTGAGCAAACAAGTGTTTATAAAACATATGATTTTGATCGTAGTGAAGAAGTACCAGAATTTTTGCCGGCTGGATTTGGAACTAACCACCGTGTAGTTGCCACAGCTTCTACCCACGATAAAGCTGGCAACCTTTCTAAAACCTCACCAGAAGCTCTAAGCGTGATGAAACATCTAAGCGATAAAATCGAAAAAAGGATAGATGAGTATAATTCTTTTATTTTAGATGATTCAGAGGGAGCTGAGACACTGGTTATAAGCTTTTTGGGCATGAGCTTAATAGCTCAATCCGCCATCAAGCAAGCGCGCGCCCAAAACAAAAAAGTAAAACATCTAATATTACATACTTTATTTCCAGTACCCGAAAAAACAATCACAGACAGTCTTATAGGTGTATCTAGAGTAATTGTGCCCGAGATAAACCTTGACGGACAATACGCAAAAATTATTGCTCATCTATTTAAAAACCAAGAATTAATAAGCCTTACATCACTTGCTGGAATTATTAGACCAGAAAAAATTTTGGAGGCGATAAAATGAACCTCGAGTATAAATATATGGTTGATGAGCCAGATTACCCTTACTGCGCAGGTTGCGGGCATACCTGGATAAATAAATCTCTGGGAGAAGCTCTTAAAAAAATTAATATCAAGCCAAGCAAAATAAATCTAGTAACAGACATAGGATGCGTGGGGCTTGTAGATAAATTGTTTTTGACTAACACTATTCACACCACACACGGACGCTCAACAGCAGTGGCAACAGGGCTTCAGCTGGCTGATCAAATTTTATTTGATAGCGATGCAATAAATATAATTATGATCGGTGATGGAGGAGCTACTATTGGACTATTGCATTTGATTGAAGCGGCTAAACTAAATGTCAATCTGACAGTGATTCTGCACAATAATTTTGTTTATGGTATGACTGGCGGACAAAATTCCGGTCTTACACCAGAAAATTTCCGCACCGCCACTACTATGAGCGGTAATTTAAGTCCGGGACTACATATAGTCAATATCCTAAAAGCTTCTCATGCTGGTTATTTGAGCCGTAAACTAGCAACAGATAAAGATCTGGATCTAGCTATAAAATCAGCTATAGAATATCCTGGATTTTCTCTTATCGAGGTAGTGGAGCTCTGTACAGGCTATGCTACCAAATGGAATAAAATGACCAAGAGCGATGTTCAAGAAATTCTTGAAAATATGGACGCTGGTGAGCTTGGGGTAATTAGCGAAATCAAAAGAGAGAATTACGGCAATCTTTATCGCTCAGCCTTCCCAAAAACCGCTCCAGTAGAGAGTTTTAAGCCTATAAGCGTTACTAAAAGTACTAAATTAGAATCTGCAATTTCTCTTGTACTAGCTGGTTCAGCTGGTGAAGGAGTGCAGTTCGCTACTAAAATCCTGTCTGAGAGCTCGGTTCGTAATGGACTGAATATTTTACAAACTAATGATAACCCGGTAACTATTGGCACAGGGTTTTCGATATCAGAGTTGATAATTTCGTCAGATGAGATTTTTTATACCGGGATAGATCCGATTAATTATCTGCTAATAAGCTCAGATGATGGTCTGAAACGCTCATCAGATATGGTTTCTAGCTTAAAACCACCAGCTAAAATTATTATAGAAGAAACACTTATCCACCAACTAAAAAATCCTAATAATATTGAAGTTCACGCCTATCCATTTAGAAAACTAGCTCCAGATGTGATGAATATAAATATGGTTATGATGGGATATTTACTAAAACTGGAAAACCAAATAGATTATCAAGATTTTCAGCAAGCCCTTGAAAAAAACATGAAAAACCCTGAAAAAGCGATTTTTGCGTTAAATACCGGATTTAGCTTATAGAAAATTAATAAAAATACGCTAAAGATTAAATATTATTTAGAACCAAAGTGTTTAGACTAATTCGAAAAGTGGAATAAGATATACATAAGAAGCATGTTTAATGGGGGGAGAGAGACATGCATGCTTTGAATGAGGGTTAGACAGGGAACAATCTATTAAAAGGCTGCTATTCCGGTTATATATTTTCCTAATGTGAGGGTGTGAATGTTGTCAGTGCCTTCATAAGTCAGGACCGCTTCAAGGTTACACATGTGTCTCATAACGGGATATTCTGCGGAAATGCCATTGGCACCCAGAATATCCCGGCTTTTTCTTGCAATCTCAAGTGCCATGCGAACATTGTTTCTTTTTAGCATAGAAATATGCTCAGGGCGAATTTTATCTTTTTCTTTTAGGCGAGTGATTTGAAGCGTTAGGAATTGTGCTTTGCAAATCTCTGTAAGCATTTCAGCGAGCTCTTTTTGGACTAGCTGATGAGACGCGATTGGTTTACCATGAAATTGAACTCTTGTAAGAGAGTAATCAAGAGCTGTTTGATAACAATGCATCGCAGCTCCAATCGCTCCCCAAGAAATTCCTAAACGAGCTGAATTGAGGCACATAAAAGCCGCTTTAAGACCGATGTTCGAGCTTGGTAAAATATTTTCTTCTGGAATCAAGCAATCATTAAAAATCAATTCTGAAGTTACTGATGCTCTAAGCGAATGTTTGCCTTTCATCAAGCGGGTTTCAAAGCCTGGAGTGTTTTTTTCTACCAAAAATCCAGTAATATTACCGTCAAGTTTAGCCCAAACTACCGCCACATCAGCAATAGAGCCATTTGTAATCCACATTTTAGCCCCGTTAAGTAAATAACCATCAGAGGTTTTTTGGGCGCGAGTCTCCATACCAGCTGGGTTTGAGCCATGATCAGGCTCAGTAAGACCAAAACAACCTATGGCTTTTCCCTGCGCAAGCAAAGGTAGCCAATGAGATTTTTGAGCTTCAGATCCAAAAGTATAAATTGGATACATCACAAGAGAAGTTTGCACAGAGTTAAAAGATCTAAGGGCGGAATCGCCGGCTTCAAGCATCATATTGATGAGCCCATAAGAGACGTAACCCACTCCAGGACAGCCATAGCCTGGTATCGGTGCGCCCAAAAATCCCATCTCTCCGAGCCTTTTAATTAAATGCTCCGGAAATTTATCCTGTAAGTAAGCTTCATCAATCACCGGGAGAACTTCTTTATTAACAAAGTCTCTAGTGTTATTCATAATCAAAATTTCCTCTGGTTCAAGAAGGTCCTGAAACTCAGCAAAATCGACAAGATCAACTTTATGCATAAAAATACCTAATATTTAGTTTAACATCAAATTTATGCCCAGATATCAAGATTAGATTTAGGGCTTCCGTATCTTAAATAGTGGATCTCGGCTTGCGATAATGTAGAACCTGGATTAGTGCTAGAAGATGAGTTAGGACCTGATTTGTAAGCTTGTGGCATTGGTTGAAAAGAATTTAGCGCTTTTTGATTAGCAAGAGCTAAAGTTTTTACTTCTTTTAGTTCTTGACGTAATTGTTTTAACTGTGAGCTAAGTTCATGCTGAGAACTATATTCATCTTTTTCAGGTGCGCGAGACTTACTTGCTGTTTGGGTTTCAGCACTAGAATCTAGTTTAGAAGATTTATCATCTCGCTGATGTTTTTTATCAAGTTTTTTTCTGGATTCATCAATGCGAGCATAAACACTATATTTATCTGATTGATTAGGTTTAGATTTTTCTTGTGAAGTATCTGATACTATCTCTGCTGTAACTCTTTTAAATTGAGCGTCAGCAATAAAATCTTGAAACTGAGTTTGATTTTTTAAATGTAAATTAGATGACTGGTTTGAGCTTGGCCAGCCTTGAGAATTAATTGAGTTTTGGGAGGGGGATCCCTGAAGTCTCATGGCATAACTATAAAAATTCAGAGTTAAGCTTTAGTTAAGGGGGATCAGAAAATTGAAATTTCAATTAAAAAAAAATTAATTAGCAGTAAAATTATAAAAATCTTTTTTAAGATTCTTGTAAAAAGCGCTTATAGATTAGGTTACAGAGTAAAAAGACTTTAAGTTAATTATTTCTTAGAGACAAAGGACTAGTCCAAATGATATATTTTAAAAACTCAAGCGAGTAAATTTTTAAAAACTGAAAATCTCACCTTAGGTGTAAAAACCTATTATCTTTTCATGCAAAAAACCCAAGAATTAAATCAAAATATAGACTCAAATATCCTCGAAGATAATAAAAAACTTATTTTAACTAGTTCAAAAAGCAATTTATCTTACTCAAGATTAGATTTGGATAATATTTGGTCTCGAATAATAGAAATATTATCCACTAAACTTAAAAAACCTAGCATCCAGACTTGGATATTACCACTTAAATTAATAAACATAGAAAACGATACTGCGCTTATCGGCGTAAAGAATGAGTTTACTCGTAATTTTATTTTTCAGTCTTATCATAGTTATATTGAACAAGCTCTAAAAGAGGCAACAGCACACGCTTTGGCTATAAGATATATCCTAGATAACACGATAGAAATCATAGTTCCAAATAATAGCGAGCCGGTTCAAACTAAAATTTCTCAAATAGACCCTGTAAAACCTAAGGTTTTTAATAAAAACCTAAATCAACACTTTAGTTTTAGTAATTTTATAGAAGATAGCTCCAATAAAGCCAGTCTAACCTTTGCAAAAGCAATTGTTGAAAATCATAGCGGAATATATAATTCGCTTTTCATATGCTCCGAGAGCGGGCTTGGCAAGACTCATTTACTCCATGCTATTGGCAATTATGCTTTAAATGAGGATCCAAACACCCGAGTAAAATTTGTGAACGCTGAAGAGTTTACAAATAATCTTATTAATTCCATACACAAAAACAAAACTCAAGAATTTAGAAATCTTTACCGTAATATAGATATTTTGCTTTTTGATGATTTTCAGTTTTTGGATAATAAAAAAGCTTGCCAAGAAGAGTTTATTTATACTTTTGAAGCAATTTGCTCGCGTGGCGGTAAGGTGATACTAGCATCAAGTAAAGAACTAAAAGATTTTAAATTACTCAACAAAAAGCTAGAATCCCGTCTAAAAGGGGCTTTGGTGGCTCCGATTGGTAGACCAAGCTACTCAGCTAGGATTAAAATCCTAACGGCTAAAGCTCGTTTGAATAATATCGAACTTAATAATAAATATCTAAATACTATCGCTGAGAAGTGTAATTCTAATATTAGAGAGCTAGAAGGAGCTCTTATGCAGATTTCAGCGCTCCAAAACTACTCAAGTGTGGATGATGAGATGGTAGCTAATTTATTTGGCGGACTAGCTGAGTATCCCGCTAATAAAGGGGCGTCCATAAGCTCAATCTGCAAGCAGGTTGCTGAGTATTTTGGTATTGAGCCTGAAGATATAACCGGCAAAAAACGAATGCAAGAATTCACAAGAGCAAGACACATCGCTATCTACTTGAGTTATAGACTTCTTAATATTAGCTATAACAGAATTGGCGAAGAGTTTAATGGTCGCAAGCATAGCTCCATAATCCACTCAATAAAAACAGTAGAAGATATTTTAAAATCAAATCTCCCAAGCTCAAAAAGCGTAAAAAAGCTTGTGGAGCAGGTTCTAGCGGCTTATAATTAAGCAAAAAGTTTATTTAGTAAGTCTTTGTAGTTTTTAAAGCTAGCATGGTTAGCAATCAAGCGAGCTGTGCAAGGTAAAATTTCTTGAACCACCTCAAGACCATTTTCTTCAAGAGTCTTGCCAGTAGCGACAAGGTCGACGATAACATCACTCAAATCCGTTAGAGGACCGAGTTCTACAGAGCCATATAAATTAATCACTTCAATTTCAAGACCCTTCTTAGCAAAGAAATCTCTCGTGATCTTAGGGAAGGTCGTAGCCACGCGGGTATAAGCTGGCATATCAGCAATAGATTTATAACTGCCTTTTTTAGCACAAACGCAAAGCCTACAATGACCGTACTCTAAATCTTCAAGCTGAAAAATATCATTTACCGAATCTAGAATCACATCGTAGCCTACTATTCCAAGATCAGCCGCTCCATGATCGACATAAGTAGGTACATCATGACCGCGCACCATTAAAATCTCAATTTCATCAAACCCAGACTCTGACTGGGTCTTAACTGGGATAATTAATTTTCTTTTTTCGGTTTCTGGAATGATAAAACCTTTTGAGCTTAAATAAGTTTTGGCTCCTTCATATAAAGTGCCCTTAGCTATTGCGATACGAAGTTTCTTCGAGGTATTGGTTTGTGAATTAAGGGCAGATAGTAAACGAGGTACATAAAAAGCAAATCCAATTGCAGAAAGATCCTTACCAAATTCGCTACAGAGATTATCGTAGCGACCACCAATAGCCACCAGCTTACCTTCGCCTTGAACTATGACATTTATATGCAGACCTGTATAAAGCTGAATATCAGGGCATTGTAGAGGATCAAAAACAATATTATCTCCTAGTTTTAGGATTTCTGCTAGATTACTAAGATCAAGATCTAGAGCCTTTTCTATATCTTCAAGACATTTAGCAGTTAAAAGAGCTTTTATGGGTTTTTGTGCGGTGAGCTTTTTAAATTCAATAAGATCACCCTTTAAAACACTCTCATAGATATAACTTGCTTCTTGATTACCATAAAGCTGAAAAATTTTATGCCAAATTTTAGCATCAGTAATAGAAATCTTAAAATTCTTAATACCCAGTCCTGATAAGGATTCTAGAAGAATTTTTATAATTTCAAGATCAGCACTTAGATAATTTTTAGCACTAGCGTTACGATTATCAAAAAACTCTACTCCGACTTGCCTAATCTCACGCGAGTCATCAGTCGCTATACCGCGATAACGAAAAACCGATGAATTATAAAAAATTCGAGCCGGGAAATTTATCTCTTGAGCTCTTGTGGCGATAGTCTTAGCGATTGGTTGAGTAAGCTCGGTTCTAAGAGCAAGAGTCTTACCGTCTCGGTCAACTACTTTAAAAATATCAGCATTAAATCTTCTATTAGCTTTTTGGATAACAGAAATATCGACAAGAGTAGGAATTTCAATAGGTTGATAATCGTGCTGTTCAAAAACCTTTACCAAGGAATTTATAATAGCTTCTTGTTTTTTAAGCTCTTCTGGGAGCCATGTTTTTATGCCTGATGGTGAGGTCATAAAAAAATTATAGCAATTTACTTGGTCAAAATTTTATCAAGATTTATAAAACTACTACCTTGAAGCCCCATAATTACTGGGATTTCAAGCTGGTTTTGTTCTATATAATCAAGATACTCAAGCTCAGCTAAACGCGGATTAGCTTGAATAGCAGAACCCTTAATCTGCACTTCTTGAGCTTTGGCTTCACCTTTAATAATTTCGATTTGTTTTTCTTTTACTGCTATATCTTTATAGATCTGGGCTAATTGAGCCTTCTGTAGAGCGATTTGCTTGCGTTCGATAGCTTCAATATATTGATTAGAAAAATCTATTCTTCTTAAAAGCACGTCATAGAGATCAATTCCCATCTCACTTAGCGAGCTTGATAGAGCTGTTACAACTTCTTGAGTTATTTGCTCTCTGGTTTCTCTGGTGTAAAGCGCGTCAGCGACATGGCTTGCAACGACTTCTTGCATGATTTGACTAGTTTTTTTATTTAAAACCGGCTCATAATCAGTGCGAAGTTTTTGATAAATTTCTGGAACTCTATCTCTTTTTAATTGAGCAACAATAGAAGCTTCAATTCCTACTACCTGCCCGTCTTTTGTTTTAGCGATAATCGGATCACCCAGACGATAAGCATCATCAGTGCTTGAAGTAAAAGAGTAAGTAACAATTCTCGTGTCAAACACAATTAAAGTCTGAACAAAAGGAATCAAAAAATGCATTCCTTCACCAAGTGCATTATTCTGAACTCCGCCCTTAAGATTAAAAATTACACCCGTACGACCTGCCGGAATGATTCTCAGGGACTGGGATAGAAGAGCAAGTATCAAGAAACCTACCACTAATAACATTTGATTTTTTACTGATAACATAGCAATCCTTTTTAAATTTTATCGTCTATCAAGAGCTTGGTTCTAGTACCATAGACTTGAGCTTTTCTAAATCTTAAATACTCAGGGTTTCTAGATAAAGAATCTACTTTTAAGCGGATAGCCTCAGCTTCACCTTGAGCTCGAGTGACGATAGCGTCTCGTTTATTTTCTTCTTCGATAATAATATTATCCTTTGTATCCAAGTCTATACGCGCCTTTTGCTTTTCTTCGATAGCTTTTTGGAAAGCTTCAGAAAAAGTAACTTCTTCAAGTAAAAACTCAGAAAGGTAAATATTGTATTTAGATAGCTTCTTAGCGAGAAGCTCTGAAATCGAATCAGCAATTACACGGCGATCCTCACTATAAATAGCAGTTACGGTAGAGCCAGAAATTACTTCACGCACTACTGAGCGAACGACAGGAGTAATAATTTTACTGACATATGATGAATTACCGTCATTACCAAGGTTTTGATGAACCCACCATAGATTTATAAAATCAGGTCTTGCCCTTACTGTAACTTCGACGGAGATATTTTGACCGTCTGAGGTAAGAGTATTAATAGAGCCGCCCATTACACGAGCTCCTTGTCGTGAGCGTTCTGACTTATCTGAAAAAATATAGCTGATTTCACGGACATTATAAATAGTGGTTTGGTTAACAAAAGGGATCACGAACTGGACTCCCTCATCCAAAACTCTGGTCTCCATACCGGTAATTCTATTGAAAATAACGGCTTTTTGACCTGCTCCGACAAGAATTAAAAAATTTGGAACAACCAAAAAAGCTAAAACTAAGCCAATTAAAGTCCACTTATACTTCGATAAAAAATCATCAGGATCAAAAGAGTATTGTTTATTGGGATTAATAAAAAAATCTGGAATATCTGGTTTATCCATACCTTGTGATCTTAACAGATTTAGGTGGGCTTTGCTATAATCAAACTCATGTCAAAAATTAAAGTTGGTATAAATGGTTTTGGAAGAATTGGTAGAAATACCTTCCGTGTGCTGAATGAAAGATTTTCAGATAAATTAGAGGTGGTCGCTATTAACGACCCTGTCTCTGACCCAAAAATTTCAGCTCATCTAATTAAGTACGATAGTATTCTTGGTCGCTACAAAGGCAGTGTAGAAGCTAGTGAAGATAGTATTACTGTCGATGGCAGAACTTCTAAATTCCTAAAAGAGTTTAATCCAGCTAACATCGGTTGGGGCAAAATGGGCGTAGATATAGTTCTTGAGTGCTCTGGTGTTTACACTGACGCTGATAAAGCAAAAGCGCATATCGAAGCAGGTGCAAAAAAAGTTTTGATTTCTGCACCTGCTAAAAACGAAGATATCACCATTGTTATGGGTGTTAACGATGATAAGTACGATCCAAGCAAGCACCACATTATTTCTAATGCTAGCTGTACTACTAACTGTCTTGCGCCTCTAACTAAGGTACTTGATGATAAGTTCGGAGTCGTAACTGGTATTATGACTACTATTCACTCTTACACTTCAGACCAAAGACTACTTGATAACGCTCACAGCGACCCACGTAGAGCAAGAGCGGCTGGTCAATCAATGGTACCTACTACCACTGGTGCGGCTAAAGCTATCGGTTTAGTTCTTCCTCATCTGAACGGTAAGCTAAACGGTTTTGCGATGAGAGTTCCTACTCCTAACGTTTCTGTTGTGGATGTAGTCTTCACTTTCAAAAACAAAGTAACAAAAGAAGCTATTAACGAAGCTCTTAAAAACGCTGCTAAAAACGAATTAAAAGGTATTCTTGATTATACAGACGATGAGTTAGTATCTATCGACTTTACTTCTGATCCACATTCATCTATTATCGATGGTCCTATGACTATGGTTCTAGGTGATAATCAAGCAAAGGTTTTGAGCTGGTACGATAATGAGTATGGTTACTCAAACAGACTTCTTGACCTTGCTGTTAAAGTCGGATTAAAATTACCAGTAACTGCGTAATTTCAGATAAATAAAATTATTGAATCGGCTCTTTGATTTTCAGGGAGCCGATTTCTTTTTTTATGTGTTGGTTATCGACGTCTAATTCCAGCACTAACGGCAAATCATGAATATCTGCAGATTCAAGAGTTAAACTAGCCGCTACAATCTGCTTGTGGATAAGCTTAGCGGGCACACCATTAATTTTAAGACCTGAAATATCCTCAGCTAGAGTAAATCCATAAGTCTCAATATTACCGATAGTAACAAAAATCTCAGGTGAGTAAATTCGCTCTAGAGGACCCATAATTTCTGCTTTACTAATCCCAACAAAAGGCAATGGCTGGTTTTCATCAAGAATTTCAATACTAGTTTTTAGCTTGGTTGGATCAAACTTAACTGAAAAATCAGCTACAAAATCAACGCTCTCGATACCTAGAGTCGCTTTACCAGCGTAATTAGCGCGCTCAAAATTTCCTTTTATGGTGTACTGCCCGACATTAAGCGGCTCCACTAAAAAAAATCTTAGTAAAAGATTTGAGCTATCAGCCATCTTATAAAGAATTTTTTCTTGAAGGGGTATTAGTTCAGTCGATTCAAAAGGTGTATAAAAAAGCTCAAAATCTTTTTCAAGGATATAAGATCCAGGTGGGTCCATATTAAGCTTAAATTCAATTGCAGTGACGTTTACAAGCTCTTTACCTGAGATTTTTATTTCATAACTATCAGCGCAAACAGGCGCGATAAATAAAAAACAAAAAAATAAAAGCAAAAAAGATTTCATCTACAAAAGAACCTCAGCAAGAGCCTGAGCAGCTTTAGCGTTTAGAGCGTGACCAGCTTTATGACTTATAAGCTTCATATTAATCGAAAGTGGATTAAAACCAGAAAGCATTAAATCCCCAATTAAATCCAAAGCCTTATGAGCAGATAATTCATTAGGGTAATGAAGCTCTTTACTAAAGCCTGTTTCATGGTAACCAAGTATCCAACCATCTAGTCCGAGCATCTGGTTTTCAGCTTCAGTACTAAAAGTGCGAGCACGGGAAAAACTATTTATATCATCACCAAGAAGCCAAGTAAAACTCTGATTAATTGGCGGAGTTTTTATATCAAGGTTATAAGTAACAGAAAAATTATCATCTGGAATCATCTCAATAAAACGACTTGAATCATTTTCATCACGTATAATTAGCGGGTGCGGTAACGAAAACCTGTTGGTTAAATAATAGGGAATCACATTCAGATTAGCTTTTAGAAATTCTACCCAAAAATAAGCAGATCCATCATCAAACGGAAGTTCAGGTTCTGATATCTCAAGATTGATATTTGAAATTCCAGTCAGCGCGCAGGCGGCCAAAAAATGCTCAGTCAAGCAAATACAAAAACCGTTTTCGTTAGCAAGAACGGTGTTGCGCTGAGTGCTAAATATATTTTTGTAATGAGCTAGTATTTTTTGATCATTACATATAAAATTTATACCCAAACTAGGGTTATCACCTAACAGAGTCGCTTTTACTGGTTTTCTGCTTATTAATCCAAGTGCGTTGACCGTATTATCTAAAAGTTCAGGCTTGGTATAGATGCTTGGCATTTATATTATTAAGTATAGCTTAGATAGAGAGAGGTTACAGAGACAAAAATTAAGTATTTTTAATCTTGGCTGCCGATTTAGCCAACTCTGAGCTAGACATACATATATACAAATTGATAGAATTAGTATTGCATATTCATGATAGGAAGGATTATAAATTTTGCCAAATTTATAGGTGGAAAAATTCCTATAGTTAAAAATTTTATAACACAATCTGAAACACCAAAAATAAATCCTGCAATATTTCATGGGAAAAATGATGGGTTAATGCGAAATGAAATATTAACCCTTGAATCAAAAAATAAAAATCAAGCAATTCTTGATGTAAAAGAATGGTTATTAAAAACTTCAGGTAATCGTGTAATTGATAAAAAATTCCCTGAATTTGGTGAATCAATAAAAAAATTAATATCTAAAATCGAAAATACTGGAACAGTTGATTTTAAAGAAAAAAACTTAAAAGCTTTAATAATACAATATCAAGAAAAACTTAGTAAAAAATTTGAGGAAGAAATAGCCAAATTAAATAATAAAAATTTTGATGCTAATAATCACGTTAAATATATAGAACTCTGGAATGACTATATTGTCGAGAATAAAAGATTAATGTTAGAAGCTACAGATCAAATTCTTCTAAGTACTTGTCAGCTTGAACTAGTAAACGATCTTGATTTGACAAGTGCTTTAAAAGTATCAAAAGATATTACAAAAGAAATAGCTAGTATTTGTTTAAATACAATCACAGAGCAGTTAAACAATATTCCAATTGGATTTGAATTAGAAAACGGAAAAACTAAAAAAAATTATAGAGATTTATTAAAAGAAGAATATTTAGAAGATATAACGAATTTACATTTAATGACAAAATTTGGATTATTTTCAGAAGAAATAATCTTAAGAAGCTTTTCTAAAATAAATAAAAATTTCAGTAAATTAGGAAAAAGTCTTTTTGAAGATTTAACTATAATCAAAAATTTACAAGATGCAATTCATTGCGGTTTGATTATAAAAAGAGAAGATATCGATAAAAATAATTTTAGAATTGGGATGGTAGATAGAGAAATTGTAAAAAATGCCTTTGAGAGCTTAACAAGTTTATATTTTGATTATGTGGAATTAAGAAGTAAATATATTCCACAAGAAGAATATCAGATCAAGAAGAATCAGATACTATCAGGAATTAGGGATTTAAAAAACTTTATTTATAATCTTGGTCTAATAGAGAACCTGGGATCAATCAAATTACAAGAAGATACAAATGAAAATTTATGGAATAGTATGGGAATTGATAAAAAAGAAGTTACATCCACCATTAATAATACTTATAAAAAAATCAATTGGTTATCAGAAAGGACTGGAGTAATTAAAGGGGAAAAGATTTTAGGTTATGAATTTCAGGATACCCCAGTAATAAATTTAATAAATGAAGCAAATGAAGATAGAGTCGATCAAATAAAAAGAATTTTACTTGAAGTCAGTATGGTTGCTGGAATAAAAGTAATCTTAGAAGCAAGAAACAAAGATCATAAAAAACTTGATTTTACCCAAAAAAGATACAATTCTAATAATAAAGCATTGCCTGCGACAATTAATTTTGAGAGTTTACCGTGGTTAAAAGATTATTACAATCAAAGTGTAGAACACTACCAATCTCTTTTAAATAAAGAAGTATCAAATTTTAAAATAGCACCTATTATAAAAGAGTTGAGTAAAATTGGAAAAGAACTACGAACTAGTAAGTTATTTACGGCAAGTGATTTTTTTAATAGATATGGATTACTTGAAGAAGAAGATGAATTAATTAATCTTATCGGGGAAATGACTGATATCGGTAGAATGCGCTTAAATATTGATTTCGTGAGCAATTTCTTATCGTATTTAAATGATGAGAATAATATTCTAAACAAACAAGAAATTACAAATATTAAACTCCTGATAAATTATCTTAGTAAAGAATGTAAAGTAAGAGATAAAAATGGTAACGAAATATATTCACCTACTAAATATGAACCAGAAATTGAAAAGGTTTATGACAAAATGAAAAGCATAGTGGGTAAAACAAGTTTCCTTTCATTAAATACCCCTCTTATAATTAACTTTTTAAAGAAAACATTTGGTAAATTTGGAGGACAGGATAAAAAAATCATTCCGGATAGTTTCGAAGCTAATAATCAAGTATTAGCTTCTTGGTTATTTTATGTTCTAGTTAAGTTCTTACCAGAGAAAAGCACTGATAATGATGCTTTAAAATCTAGAATCGAAATTTATAGGATATTAATGGATGAAAATTTTCAGAATCAAGCCAAATTTAATTCTAGTTTATTTAAAAAAATGGTTAAACAAGCAAGAGGATTAGAAGAAAATGAAAATATGGCATCAAAAGATAATAGAAAAGGTGTTATTAAGGCTCTTTGCATAGACCTAGAAAATCATATTAATTCACTGATTAAAGGTCAGCCATCAAATATAAATGTAAAAAATCTTCTAAATTACTATCAAGAAATAGAAAATATAAACAAAAGAAATCCAAAATCATTAAATAAGATTCTTGAAGTTCAAAAAAATATTTTCAGAACTAATGAGCCTTTAATAAAACCACTTGAAGAAAGTTTGATAAAGGTCTATGAAAAATCACCTGCTACAGTTCTTGAATTTGTAAAATCACAAAAAGAGAAAAACCCTCATTATTTAGAAAAATTCTCTAAAGACTTATTAAATACAATTGAACAAACTCTTAAAAATATAAAAATAAATAATGGGAAAATCTCTTTATTTGATTCAGACCAAAAAACTATTTCTACTTTAGTTAGTTGTTATGAAAATATTATCAACTTGGGGTATGTTTTTAATAAAAATTCAAGTGATCAAGTTGAACTAGTTACTAGTCTTTTCAAGACAACTGAAACAGAAAAACAAAAAATACAAAACACAATTAGGTCAATAAAACAATTTATGGAAGCGAGAATTGAACTAAAATTAGATTCAAGATTTTCTCCAGAACAAGAATCTTTTGAAAATCAATTTGAATTAAAGAATAGATTAAAACAATTGGCTCGAAATAAAATATCAGAAGGGAATTCTGCAAATTTAACGTTAGCCGCATAAATACATATAAGGATTTATGAAATAAATATAAACTAAACTAGAAAAAAAGCAAATATTGTGCGAACATTTCATTTAAATGGCTGGGTAGCTCAGTTGGTGAGAGCGGTGGATTCATAACCCACAGGTCGGCAGTTCAAATCTGCCCCCAGCTACCATTAAGCTTTGCTATTCTTAGTTTTAATGAAAAAAAATTTTAAGATTTTTGCTTTTGTATTTGTATGTTTACTATTGATTTTTAGTTTTATTTTTTTTAGTTTTAATAGTATAAAAAACCAATTTGTAAAATTTGTTTTGCCAAAAATTCAAAAAACAATAAAAGAAGAAAGTGGACTAGATTTAAGATTTGAAAAAGTTAGTATTAGTTTTGCAAAATTTGTACAGTTAAGTCCCGCAATTAAAATCCAAAAAATTTCTATTGAAGATGCTTTGAATATTAATGAAATTATTGTTGTAATAAATTTAAAATCTTTAATTGATAAAGAAATAAAAATAAAAAAAATTATTATTGAAAAACTTTTTTTAACTCTTGAAGAAAACGAAAAGAGAGAAATAAAAATTAAAAATATAAAGATTAAAAGCACTAAAAAAGATCAAAAACAAAATTTATTTAAATCAATTAAAAAATTAAGCATCGATGAAATTGCGATAAAAAATTCCACAATAAATTTTTATCCCTTGAATCTAAAAGAAGCAATTGTATTAAATAATTTCAATTTGACTCTATCAGATATTAACTTTCAAGAAAACAAGTCAAAGACTGGATCCTATGAGTTTAGTTCTAATTTATTTAGTAATAAATCTTACCTAAAATCTCAAGGTAAATTTGGTCCTTTCGATATTGATAAAAAGCTTTATCCTATTATTGGACAAGAGGAAGCCGTAATTTATTTAGTAGATATCCCTAGCTCAATCAAAAAACAAATCTTTACAAAAGATATTATTTTAGCTCCAGGTTCAAAAGTGAAACAATCAGCTCAAATAAAAGGCGATTTAAATACCAGCATAAATGGTAGTGGGGACATTGAGATCAATAACATATCATTTGGATCAAATCCTGAATTTAGGCTGAATTTAAATTCTATTATTTATCATGACTTTTCGTTTTATCCAATACAGGGAATTTTAGAAGCTAATTTAAAATCTAAAACATTTAAAATACAAAATAAAAATCAAAACTTTGGAGAACTAAATTTCAAAGCAAGGTTGTCCAATAATTTGCATAATCAGTTTAGTAGTTATAGAGTAACAGGTTCATTTAATGGTTTAGAGATTAGAGATGCTCTAAATTGTTTTACTAAGTATCGAAATGTACTTTCTGGGACTTTTGCAATAAATAGTTTTGATATCTCATCTTTAGGAGCCAATCCTGATGCGCTTTCTAATAATACTAAGGGCAAAGCTTTTATTACTATAAAAAAAGGAAGTCTCTATATCCTAAAATCATTGACTAGATATCAAAACCTAATAGATCAAATTTTTACAAACGCAGAGGATTTTACTCAAAAAATTAGCGGTGAATTTATAGATCTAAAAACAAATATAGAAATCAATGGGAAAAATATGCACCTTACAGATATTGTAATTAACGTAGCTCCCGTAAAAATATATTCTGAGGGATTTATAAAAGACAAAGGAATAATTGATTTTACAGCTGAATTATTTATCGATAAAATCAAAACCAGTGTGCCACTGATTCTCAGCGGTAGTATTGAAAAACCCAAAATCAAACCAGATCTTAAAAAACTTAGCTTACATAAAACTAACGAACTTGTTGATAGTATTTTAGAACTAGGAATCAGATCCTTAACTAAGAAAAAAGCTCAGACACCAAGCTCAAATCCTTCTCAATCTAGCAGTCAAAATACATCGTCGACTCAAGAAACAATACCAACAGACCCAAATCCCAACTTGAGCAAAGAAGAAAAAAGAAAAGCGATGGTTAATTCTTTGATCATGCTTGGTATTCAAGCTGTTAACGAGGCTTCTAAGCAAAAAACCTCGAATGGAGAAACTCTTAGCAAGCCTTGATTTAGAGCTCGTTATAGCCTTCGGCGATCATTAAAACTTTTAATTTAGAAACTGCTTCTCTTATCATATGAGATACGCGGGACGGGGTAACTCCAAGCTGGTTAGCGACATCATTTCCGGGTAAATTTTGATAGAATCTAAGTTCTATAACTTTTTTAAGATTAGAAGGTAATTTTGAAACAGATTTTTTAAGACTATTTTTCATAGAAAGTAATTCTAGATGCTCAAGGATATGAGGATTATTAGTGTCTTCAGGAGTAAAGCCGACATCTTCTTCCATGGCTTCAACGGACATAATAACTTCAAAAACTGCTTTTTTAGCATCATCTAGAGTTTTAATAACTGTAGTCTCGGTTGGATCGTAACGCTCACTTGCAATGTCATCAGGAACAATTTCATCCTTTTGATCTACTGCTACAACTTTTTTTACTCCATACCAAGTTTGACGGGATCTTACTTCATCTTTCATCGCCCATTTGACAGACTGAGCAATATAACTAGAGTTGTATTCAGTACCTTTATTTAATTTGGCTGTTTCGATGAGTTTGTTAACTGCAATAAGACCCGTGTTAACCAGCTCATCAAAAGAAATAATTTGCTTAGACTTAGAATTCAGCTCTTTACGGGCTATCATTTCGACCAAAGGAATATATTGATTTAAATCAGATTTTTTAGCGCCTGAACTTGAATCTATCTTTAGTAATTTGATTTTTTCTTCTTGTGATGCCATTCAAGAAACCTATATTTATCTTATACCAATATTTTTAGAGAAAATGCCTTTTATTTAAAGTGTTTTTTAGAATATATTAGCCTTGCTGAATGAATGTTAATAGCGGGGTAAACTTTATCTTCAATATTAGAAACATCTCTATAGATAACAAGAACGATTTGCTTATTCAAGGTAATATCCTCTGCTTTTATAACGAGATTATTAGCAGTAGAAACAATTTGGTTAGCTATAGATGGAGTTGTAGATGTAAAAGTTGTAGATTTAAAACTATTTAAACTATCAACAAGATTATTAACAGCTTGATCAGTGCTAATAGGAGAAGAATTATCAAATGAAGTAATAATTTTATCACCAGCTCCCATGCTTTTATAAAAAAGTTTCCAGGTTGTATTAGTTTTGTAAGAAACAGATCCTAAGACTGAATTATCTAAGCTAAACCAATTTAAATCTACGTAAATATCTGTCCCAGGAACCCAATCTGAAGGAACAGTAAAAGTCCAAACTACCCAAGTCGGATAACAATAAGAAAAAGAAAGTTTTTTTGTTAAAAACAAAAGATTACGATTGGTATTAATTGTGGAGCATGAATTACTTATGTAAAAAGAATCTTTATTAAAAATTAGATTATCAGAAAGACTTAAATTGATATAGGATTCTCTAATTTCACTAGATCCAGAACTAGAATCCGAAAAAGGGACAAAATCATCTGCCCAAGAGGGTTTTAGACCTATAATCAAAATCAAAAAAACAAATAATAATTTCATAGATAATTTTTGCATATTATAATTTCTCCAAACTTAAAGCAGGATAATTTATTTCAAAACCCATTAAATTAGGTTGAATATTATTAGAATCTTTTCGAGATAATTTGATAACCATCATATCTTTAAAATCTTTAGTAGGAATTTCAAATTCAGTAGAAGCTAGCCCTAAATCTTGTGCAGGAGCGCTTACAAATTTGTTTTGAGAAAAATTTTGAGATGAAGAAACGACATCACCAACGTTATATGAGAAATATTGTAATTCCCAATTAACTTTTTCACCCAAATTATTGTTTGGACTCCATAATAATTTAAATTTGAATTTATTATTATTAGTTAAATCTTTGACTAAATCTTTTGGTAAAGAAACCGTCCATGTGGCACTAGAACCGGGACTTGCAAATCTAATTACAGGAATAGAATTAGATGCTACCTTGCCAAACAATGTCCCTGATTCGCGAATAGATCGCTCTAAATTGAGATTAATAGTTTTGTCAGCAGTATTAGCGGTTTTAATCTTACCGCTAATATTTAAATCTCCGCTTAAATTTGAAAAATCTGAATTTAATTTAGTAGGTAAAATACTATTGATTGAAGAAACCTGAGAAGAAACCAAATCGGCTTTATTACTTGCAGTCGTTGCTAGATTGCTTGCATTCGTTGCTTTATTACTCGCATCTGTAGCTTTATTATTAGCGTCAATCGCTTTATTACTCGCGTCTGTTGCCTTAGTGGTGGCATCTTGAATTTTATTTAAGGCATCTGTTGCTTTATTATTAGCATCAATCGCTTTATTACTTGCGTCTGTTGCCTTCGTAGTGGCATCTTGAATTTTACTAAGAGCTTCTTGCGACTTAGTAACAGCATCATTAGCTTTTGAAGTAATAGTGGTTACTTGAGAATTAAGAAGATTAATTTTATTTTCTGCAAATAATAAATCCTCGTTAAAAACTTTTATATCGTTAGTTATATCCTCAACTTCAAGAGTCAACTCCTCTCCTCCTTTAACTTTTGTAATAGGAATAATCTCATCATTAATAGCCTCAAAATCAATAGGTCCATTAGAGCCACTACCTGAACCAGATCCAGGCGTATTTGTAAAAGGTATAGGATTAGACCAAAGACCTACTCCCTTGCCTTTTATATAAGCTTGCTTGGTATCATTATCTAAATAAACAAAACCCTGCTTCGCGTTGTCATACTTAGTTCTCTCGTTCATCTTTCCAAAAGCATTTACTTTTAGAACTGAAGTTACATTGGTTTTGGTAGCTCCTGACGCTCTCAAACCATCTGGTATATTTAAAACAAAAGATTCACCATATTTTTCAATACTTGGAATTTTTGCTGAACTAACAGAGCGAACAGAAATATTTCTTAATACTGTTTGAACCAAATCATCTGTAACAGAGGGATCCATACCATCTGGATTTAACCCGTTGACTTTAATTACTTCTTTAACAAGATCATCAGCAGAAAAACTGTAAGAAAATTTGGAATTTAAATTACCGTTTGTATCATAGACATGAAATTGATAAGTTTCTGATTGGTTAATAAATTCTGGTAGTGGTATGGTGATTACTTTTGAGGGTTTTTTAGAACTTAAAGCATAAGTAAAACTCCCAACAAAATTTAAAGCTCCATCAATAACTTTAAAAACTTCTATTTTCATATAATTGTTTCTACCGGTAAGTAATTCAGGAACATTATTAATATTCATCGAAACAATCGGTCTGCCACCATTGGTTTCAAGAGAGACAATTTGATCTGCATCATTTAATTGGAGTTCTACATTACCTATCGCTTGAAGTTTATTCGTCGCAACAAACTTAGCTCCAACAGGCAAATAACAAGAAATGCATAAGCAAAAAACAGTAATAAATTTATTTAGTTTGTTATTCATTGGTCATAAATCGAATAGAGTAATTACCCTCAGTTAGAATTTGCCCGATTAAAACCAAGTTAAGTCGTAAAATAATAAAATTCAGTTTATTGGCTTATTTAGATTTAAAAATCGCTATAATTACTAGGTTATGAGGGCCGTTATATTTGCAGCAGGTAAATCATCTAGATTAGGTGAATTAACTAGAGAGACTCCGAAATCATGTTTAGCAATAAATGATCTAGAAAGTATTCTTGAAAGATCACTGCGCTTATTGGCCAAATATGGCTTTGAAGAAATTTTTATCGTAACTGGCTTTAAAGCAGATGTTATCAAAAAACTTATAAGTAAACAAAAAAATAATTTTAAATGTATCGAAACTATTTTTAATAAAGAGTTTGAAACTAAGAACAATTACTATACGGCTTTATTAAGTGCTGATCTACTAGGTACAGATACTTTAATACTCAATTCAGATATTGTTTATAGTGAAAAAATTCTCAAATTCGTAAAAAAAGAAATACAAAGAACAGACGAAAGCTTCATGGTGATTGATGATTCAAAACCATCTATAGATGAAGATATGAAAATTTACATCGAAAATAAGACTCAAAAAATTACTCGAATAAATAAAAAACTTGATAATTCGCTTGCGTTTGGTGAATACATCGGCATTATGAGAATTAATGATAATGATCTAAAATATTTTAAAAACCAATTAAATTTAATGCTCAAGAATAATGAAACAGATAAATATTATGAAGATGCTCTTGATAGCATATTAGATAAAATAGATATTTTTCCTTTATCAACTAAGGCTGAAGAGTGGACGGAGATTGATTTTCCAGAAGATTACCAAAAGGCAAAAAATTTAAAATGCATAAACCAAGTATCCCTACAAAGTTAGTAATTGCAAAAACTTTTGAGGAGTTTAGCTCTGAGCTTGATATCTATATCAAGCAAAACAAGATTGAAGAATTTTTAATAATTTCTGGTGAAACACAATTTAGTAATCTAAGTAGTGATTTAAAAAACAAATTTAAAAACTTAGCAAATATTGATTTGATAAGGGTTTCAGAGCTTTCTAACTTACAAAAAAAATATTCATGGATTATGGGACTCGGTGGGGGTAAGGTGCTTGATAGAGCAAAATATTTAGCATTTAGTCAAGAAGCAAATTTTATAAGCGTACCCACTTTAATCGCGCACGATGGAATTTGTTCTCCAGTTGCTGTAATAGAAAACAAAAGCCTCGGTGCCGTCATGCCTCACGCTCTATTTGTACCACTTTTTGTGATTAACTCATCTCCAATCATTCATATTCAAGCTGGAGTAGGCGATTTAATCGCAAATCTATCTGCAATAGAAGATTGGAAACTATCAGCGCAAAATTCAAACGACAACATAAACGACTTCGCGATTATGATTTCCAAGAAATCCGCTAGTGATATTATCCAAAAACTTACAGTAAATTATTTGGAGCAAGGTTCACTTTTAGGCACAGATTTTTTGAGAAGCGAAGAGTTTTTATTTTCATTAACTGAAAGCCTGGCTCTATCAGGTATAGCTATGAGTATCGCTGGTAATTCTCGTCCTTGTTCAGGAGGCGAACATTTGATTTCTCATGCTATTGATGAGAATTACGGTCACGGCTCTAAAGCTCCGCACGGTATTCAAGTATTAATAGCCAGTCTTTACTTGGAAAAATTTCGAACAAATACAAGCGTGAATTCAATTTCCGGCTCACTGGAAAAATTAAAAACGGTTCTTAAGTTTTACGAATTCCCCTTAGAATTTAAAGATATCGACATTTCTGATGCCGAACTAAAAAAAATCATCGAAATTGCGCCTAAAACTAGGGCTGGAAGATATAGTATATTAAACGAAGCTTTTATTAAAAATCATTAATCATTAATAAATGTCTGAATAATAATAATTAACGAAATATGTATTATTATGCTTTTAGATGCATAATTTAACCGAAAAACACCAAAACTCTTACACAAAAGAAAATCCTTTTCGGACATTTCTAACAGAGAATTATACTCTTAATAAAAATGGATCAAGCAAAGATACAAGACATTTTGTTATTTCTCTAAAAAATAGCGCTATCAATTACGAACCTGGAGATGCTCTTTATGTTTATCCTGAAAATGACAAGCAATTAGTAGAGGAACTTTTAAAATACCTTAAGCTAGATTTAAATCAGGAAGAAGAATTAAAAAGATTCACAAAAAAAATAAATATCACCCGCCCTAGTAATAAACTATTTAAATTAATCGAGGATAAAACCAAGAAAGAACTCGACTCAAAAGCACTTGCTGAAAGGTTTCTAGGGTATTCTACAATGAATGTCTTAAAAACCCTACTAGAAGAAAAACCTGAATTGAGTTTTAGCTCTAATGAAATTGCAGAAAACTCATCAATGGTACAGGCAAGAGCATATTCAATAGCCTCCTCTCTAAAAAAACATCCTGAAGAAGTACATCTCTGTATTGCAAGGGTCGATGAAGAGATTAACGGACAAAAAGTTTTGGGTTTATGTTCTAATTTTTTAAGCTCAAGAGTGGGTTTAAACTCAGATACCATCGAAGTCTACTTACATAGTAATCAAAAATTTAGACTTCCAGAAGATAGATCAAAAGATATCATCATGGTCGGTCCAGGCACTGGAATAGCGCCTTTTAGAGCTTTTATCGAAGAGCGCAACTACCAAAGAGACCAAGGCTCAAAAGTCGGTAAGGATTGGTTGTTTTTTGGGGATCAAAGAGCTGAATATGATTTTATATACGGAGATGAATTAAAAGCCTATCAAGAAAAATATAATCTTAAAATCACAACTGCTTTTTCGCGAGATCAAGCTGAAAAAATATACGTACAACACCGCATGAAAGAAGAAGCTAATGAGATTTATTCAGCTCTTGAAAATGGAGCTTATTTTTATGTGTGCGGGGATGCTAGGCGCATGGCTAAAGATGTTGATCAAGCTTTAAGAGAAATAATCTCAGAGAATGGCAAAGATCCTGAAACTTATATCCAAAACCTAAAAGAGACCCAACGCTACTCACGCGATGTCTACTAAACCAGAGAGCCAAAAACCAAATTTATATTGGGCTGCAATAGGTACAATAATTGGTTCTATATATTTTGTTTTAGGAGATTTTAGAGTTCTTAGCTCAGCTTTACTTGCTTTAATTATTTCAAGTTTGGTTTTTACTACATTAAAACATTTGAAAAAAGAAATAATTAGCTTTTTATTTGCTTTTTTAATTGTATTTTTTAATTTTAATCTCCGCTCAGAAAGGATTGAGTATGCTGATTTTACAAAATTACATAATCAATATCCAGTCAGTTACTGGAGAATAATCTCAGAACCAAAAGATGAATTCTTTACAAGTGAATATCTAGTAGAACTCATTATTGATAAGGATTCTAGCTTAAAAGAAAATTTCTACTATCAGTTTTTCCCCTTAAGATTAACAGCAAAATCTGAGTCAAAAAAAGGCTTAGAAAAAAACGATATTGTGTTTTTGGAAGAGCCTATGAACTTAGAAAAACTTCCTAATCGAAAAATCAAATTCACAAAAAAAGATAAGGTTTTTTATAATTTAAAAAACAGTAAAAATCTTGTTTTTCATCATCACCAAATAAATATTATCGATGAGCTTAGAATCAAAATAGCTGAGTACTACAGAAATACTCTTAGTAAAGAAAATGCTTTGCTCATTACCAGTGTGCTCCTGGGTTCAAGATCTAGTGAGCTTCCTGATGAATTTATAAATCCTGTACGTAAATTAGGTCTTGGACATTTTCTTGCCGCTTCTGGTTTTAATTTAATGATCTTGACTTTGGTTTTAACGTGGATATTTAAACATTTAGGAATTAAAAATAAAATTTCATCTTTGGTATCAATGCTTGCAATCATTGTCTATATGGGGCTTGCCGGCTTTAGTCCATCTGTCGTTAGAGCTGGAATTTTTGCTCTTACCTATCTGGGCTTGAAATTTTTCAACCGGAAAACCCTATCATTAAAATTACTAATATACCTAGCTGGTTTGATTTTATTTTTGGATCCCTATGCCATGTTTGATATTGGGTTTCAACTTAGTTATTTAGCGACAATGGCAATAATAATTTGGACACCACTTATAAACGAAAAATTTAAGAAGCTAAAGATTCCTAGTATATTTAAAGAAGCGATAGTCGTAACACTAGCTGTTCAGTTTTTTGTTTATCCGCTATCTGTGTATTACTTTAGTAATTTACAAATCTGGTCTTTTTTGGCTAATGTTTTGATTAGTCCTTTTTTGAGTTTACTTACAGTTTTTGGATTTCTTGGTTTAAGTCCGATTATAGAACCCTATAGTAGTACTATAAGGTTTATTATCCTAAAAACCAACTATCTCCCAGGACTCAATGCTGAAACGGATTTAAGCTTAAGTGGCTTAGTTATTTTTACAATTTTTATAAATATTATTGGAATTTTATTATTCAGGAAGAATCTTATCCTAGAAAAAATAGATTATAAAAATTCTACTTTGGATAAAATTCTAGTGAATTTTTTTTCAAGGGCTTTATCTAGTTCTACTGTTTTATTTGCTGTATTAATTTCTTGCTTATCATTATTTACAGCCCTGGAGCTCGATCCACCTCAAGTAAAAAAATATCAAATCCAAAACGGTATCATAAAAAATAATTTTTATTTAGAAACTGCGCTTAAGGATAAAAAAACTAATTATAAATATTTCAAGATCGGAACTCTAGAAGCCTTATTAATAAAGGATCGTAGTTCAATAGCCAGCCTTGGTGATCTAAAAAATAATCTTCATGAAGTCAATTTCTTGTTTTTACCAAAATTAAGCCAAAAAGATATGTACATTAAAACATTAATAGAAATTCTTAATCCACAATTTACCGTTTGCTCAATTCGTAATTATGATCCAAGTAAAACACTTAAACCAAAAGTAAAATCAAATCTTGAAATAATAGCAAAACACTCTCACACTATACTTAACGAAGGGACTCTTTATATTAAAGACAATAAATACTGGAAAATAAAAGGACTTGAATAATGATACTAGCGATTGATCTTGGTGGGACTTATTGCCGAATGGCCGTATTTAATAACGGTAATATTGTTAATCAAAAAAAAATAGAAAGCCCAGCTAGCCCTCAGGAGCTTGTTGAACTTGTCGTAAATTTTTCTAAGGAAAACTATCCTATTTCCCGAATTGGAGTGGGTGCACCTGGTTTTTGGGATAATGACTGCGTTTTAAGACAAAGCATCAATTTGCCTAACTATATAGGCTACCCAATTTGGTCTGAGATATCTAGCAGGTTAAAAATTCCATGTTATTTAAAAACAGATGTAGAACTGGCAGCGATGGGAGAGGCGATCTTCGGGCAAAATAACCAATACCAAAATCTACTTTATATAAATATCGGGACAGGTCTGGGAGCGGCTCTATACAAAGACGGGCAAATTTTTAGCACTGAGTATTCACCGACTTTAAGACTTGAATTCATGGTTTACCCGCTTATAGAAAACCAAGAGCATGATGAAAAACTAAAATCTATAGCAATACTTTCAAGTACTATTACTAACCTAGCATGCATACTTGCTCCGCAGATTATCTGTTTTGGTGGTGGTAAAATCGAAAAAAACTGGGATGAAATAATCGCTCCAGCAATTAATAACGCCCAAGACTATCTTTCTAAGGTGCTGACTTATCCAATAAAAATAGAAAAAGCTAAGCTTGAATACCCTACACTTTATGGAGCATATCAATTAGCCAACAAGAAAACTTAAGGATTCGCTAAAAAATCGACGAAGTCGCATTTTCAGTGCATCCTTAAACTCTATAAACTATTGAGAAAACTTTATCTAGGTCATTTGTACTAGCTTTTTATTAGATTTATAGGAATAATATATATAATGCATAAATTTGCAAAATACTTTTTATTATTAATGATTTTAGCCTTGCTAAATTCAGAAAGTATTTCAGCTGTATCTCTTTTAGATGGGGGCGGCGTTAGGCACAATACTTTAATTACTGGACCTCGAAGCTTTACCCAGGGCTATACTGCCAGAAATGTCGGAGATGTTGTAACTGTAAAAATCATCGAAAACATTAGTACCCTTAAACAATCAGAAATTCAGCTCAATAACTCAACTCGAAGTGATGCTGATTTGGTTTATAGAATGGGGATGACTACGACTAGTACTCTTACTCCTGATACAAATGATGTTGCTAATATGATTACTAATATAGCCTTGCCAGTAGATTACGAGAGAAGAAACACCAAAAATATCGGTGTTAATAATAGAGAAGAATTTTTTACTATGATAAGTTGCCTTGTCGTTGAGACCGATCCAGAAAGCGGAAATATGGTCGTTGAGGGCAATAGACAGATTTTAATGGAAGGCGAAACTAAGAGTCTTTATGTTAGAGGAGTTGTATTCCCAAAAGACCTAGACGCTAATAATGAAGTACCTAGTTATAAGCTTGCAAACGCACAAATCCAAATAATTGGAAGCGGAAGTTTAAGTAAAGAAAGAGATAGTGGTATTATCCAAAAAATATTCAGAAAATTATTCTAATTTTCTTCTCTAACTAAAACATCCATCAAAACTGGATCTTTAGAGTATTTTTGGCGATAAAATTCAATCCAACCAATTTTTTTTACTTTTAGAATATCGTTTTTGATTTTTTCAGCCCAAATGTAATTACCATTTTTGTCCTGAGCTTCAGGCTTTAGAGCATAAAAATCATCTACGTGAATTCCTACAAAATCAACGGGTCTATCTACATGATAAAAAGCATTATCTACATGCACTCTTGAGCCATAGAGAGGAGGATATTTAGCACAATCAGTGCAAGGTATATAAGGCACTATATTTTTATTACCAATTAAATCTAAAAACAAGTTCTTAAAAAATCCAGAGTATAAATCAACTGTATAAGTGCGCAAATAAGACTTTTGTGGGTAAGTAATATTGCGGTGATATGGATAAGTACGATAATCATGGTTATAACTTTTGACCACATCCTCGTGAGCCTTGACCTTGGTGAAATATTTACTTAAACCAGAATCATCAAGAATATCAATAGCATAATCTCTATAGTTATGAGTAAAAATCATTAGCTCAAAACCTTGTCCCTGAGCGAACTCCAAAAGTTCTTCAGTGCCCGGACGAATTATGTAATCTTGTCCTTTTTTTGTAGTACGTACATGATAACCTTGCTCTTTAACTAGAATAAGATTTTTTTTAGTTAGATGATTAGACTGAGCCAGGGTTTCATCAAAGTCAAATGACAAGATGGTTTTAAAAGGATCCGGACTAGCTGAAACCTGCAGTGAAAATAATAATAATAAAACAAGAAAAGTCTTTTTCATAAAATCAAACAGCAACAATATTAACAAGTTTATTAGATACTACTATAACCTTTTTTACAGATAAACCGGTGAGACGATTGATGATTTTTGGATTTTGAAAAGCTATTTTTTCAAGCTCGACATCCGAAAGATCTTTTGCTACTTCAACTACATCAATTTTTTTACCTTTGATTTGCAAGACTAGATTAACTGTATCTGATTCTGTAAACTCTTGAACATATTGGGGCCAAGATTGCCTGTGAACAGAGCTCTTTATAAGGGTTTCAGCATAATCTTTAGAATCAGGATCTAGTTTTAGAACATAAATAGACCAGAGCTCTTCAGCGAGATGCGGAGTAAAAGGGGCAAGCACTTTTATAAAATTAAATAAAACATGCTGAAGAACTAATTTATCTTCCTCAGTAAAACCTAAATCCAAAAACTTATACATAGTATTAATAAACTCAGCCATTCTTGAAATAGCAGTATTAAACATAAATCGACTTGGATCTAAATCTTCGGTTATTGCTTTTAGCGAACTATGAAAGGCTCTTACAATAGTTTTGTTAGCTTCACTGAGAGAATCAAAATCAAGCCCTAGATTAAAATCAAAACTTTTATAAGTCAAATCGCCAGCAAGCTGAGCAAACAGCCTCCAGATGCGTCCTATAAAACGATACTGTCCCTGAGCGCCTTCATCTACCCACTCTACTTCAGAAAGCACTGGTGCGGCAAATAAAATAAATAACCTCGCTGAGTCAGCTCCATATTCATCAAAAAATTCATTAGTACCCACGACATTACCGCGAGACTTAGACATCTTGGTGATTTTACCTTCTTTTTCTGAATATTTTACTACCATCCCTTGCGAAAGAAGGCTAGTAAAAGGTTCAGAAAAATTGAGCATACCGCAATCCCTGAGAGCTTTTGTGAAAAATCTAGAATAAAGTAAGTGTAAAATAGCATGCTCGATGCCGCCGACATACTGATCTACCGGAAATACCTTATCTGGGGCAAAAGGCAATTCTTGATTAGAACTATCGCAATATCTTAAAAAGTACCAACTACTACAAATAAAAGTATCCATAGTATCGGTTATTCTTCTAGCTGGTTTACCAGTTTTAGGACAAGTTACTTGATACCAATCAGGATTATTAGCAAGCACAGAACCTCCCTGCGATTTAGCCTTAGCAAAATCAATATCCAAAGGCAATCTAACCGGAAGATTTTCGTAGGGCACTGGAACCAGCTCCTCATCTTCGTTCACCACAAATGGTATCGGACAGCCCCAGTATCTTTGGCGACTAATAAGCCAATCTCGCAACCTATAATTAATAGTAGAGCTTGCAAAACCCTGGGATTGACCGTATTCTACGATTTTTTTCTTAGCAGATTCATTATCTAAACCATCAAAATTATTACTATTGACTAAAATTCCATTTTCAACAAAAGCCTGAGTACCTAAAACACTCTTGCCATTTGGATTAGAGATCACTTCTAAAATAGGAAGATCATAAGTTTTAGCGAACTCATAATCTCTTTGATCATGAGCCGGTACAGCCATTACCGCTCCTGTACCATAATCGACGAGTGCATAATCAGCAATCCAGATCGGAATTGACTTGCCTGTATAAGGATTGATGCAATACGAGCCGGTGAAACATCCTGTTTTTTTCTTACCTTCAGCGGTTCTTTCAATCTCAGTCTTAGAAGCAGTTTCAGATATATATAAGTCGATCGCTGATTTTTGCTCGGGTGTCGTAAGCTCACTGACTAATTTGTGCTCCGGAGCTAGTACCATATAAGTAACTCCAAACACTGTATCCGGGCGGGTTGTATAGATTTTTATTTTTTCACTCGAGGCTTGAGAGTTATTTACTATGGGGAATTCAATTTCAGCTCCTGTGGATTTACCAATCCAATTTTTTTGCATCAGCTTAACATTTTCTGGCCAGTTAGTAAGCGTATCCAAATCCTGAAGCAGTTCTTCAGCGTAAGCAGTAATTTTTAAAAACCACTGTTTCATCATTCGTTTTGAAACGGCTGTTTGGGTGTGTCTCCAGCATTTACCGTCTTCTACTTGCTCGTTAGCTAGCACTGTATTACACTCAGGACACCAATTTACAGGCGCTTCTTTTTGATAAACCAGCCCTTTTTCATAAAGCTTCAAAAAAAGATATTGAGTCCATTTGTAATAATCTTCATTACAAGAAATCACTTCACGGGACCAATCATAACTAGTACCCATGCGCTTAAGTTGCTCATCGCGCATATATTTTATATTTTGAGATGTCCACTGGGCAGGGTGCACACCTTTTTCGATAGCGGCATTTTCAGCTGGCAAGCCAAAAGCATCAAAACCCATTGGATTTAGCACATTAAATCCTTGCATTCTTTTATGCCTGCTGATTAAATCCGAAATTGTATAAACCCTCATATGTCCCATGTGCAGGTTTCCGCTTGGATAGGGAAACATAACTAATGAATAAAATCTTTCAGCAGTGCTATTGGGATCAAATTTATAAAGGTTAGAATTCTCCCAGATGCTTTGGAGGCGGGATTCTATTTCTTTTGGGTTATAGTGAAGCTCTTTTTTCAACATTTATAAAAATAATTCTAATATATTATTTGATATAATTAGCATATTATGACAAATAGCTTAGAAATTACTGTTCGCGCGGAATATACACCTAACCCGAACTCCCTAAAATTTATCTGCTCCGAGACTTTATATCCTTATTCCGGATCACTTAGCTACGATAGCGTCGAGCAAGCTCAGGCAGTAGGTAATGAAATGGCTGAAGAGCTTTTTAAGATTAATGGTGTTACAAAAGTTTTTATTATGAATAATTTCACTACCATCGACAAAGAAGAATACATAAACTGGAAGGATATTCACTTAGATATAAAAGACATCATTAAAACCAAACTCGAAAGTTTTAAAAAATGGGCTGAGCTAAACAAGCCCAGCGAAAGCTCTTCAGCAGATCTAAGCGATGATGTTAGAGCGCAAATTGAAAACGTGTTAAATAAAATCAGACCAGCTCTCATCGCTGATGGCGGAAATATCGAACTTGTCGATGTGGTCGCAAAAGATGCCAGACTCCGCATGGTAGGCGCTTGTGGCACTTGCCCAAGCTCTCTTATGACCATGAAAATGGGAGTAGAAAGAGCTCTACTAGCTGAACTGCCAGATCTAATAGAAAGTGTTACTCAAGTGTTTTAAATTAGATGAAGTGAATGATTAATATTCAGGATAACGAGGATCTTCTTCATCCTCTTCTTCCTCTTCATCAGCGAAATCATCTTCACCAAACTCTTCTAAATCATCTAGATCATCTTCGTCGTCGTCTTCTTCATCAAGATCATCTTCAAACTCAAAAGTATCTTCTTCTTCGTCTTCTTCTAAATCTTCATTATCTTCAAATTCATCATCCAAAAACTTAGCCATTTGATCCTCCATCAACAAGTCTTTATCATTATTATTAAACCCTAATTCTTGATTTTTTGACAAGTTTTTAGATTTATCTTGATTTGGGTCGATTGCGTCATTTTCAATTCCGGACATCAAATCATCAAGAAGTTCTGCTAAATCATCCTCAAAATCAAGATCCAGAGGTTCATTTTCGATTAATTCCAGATCCTCGTCACTAGGCTCTTCTAGGGATTTTATCTTGCTTTTCTTTTTAGTGGAGCTTGTTTTTTTTGTAGAGGATTTTTTATTAGGTTTTTGTGTTTCAACCAGTTCCATTTCAGGCTCTGGATCTGGATGAATCTCTGGTTCTGGAATATCCAGGATCGAATCATCAATCGAGTGACCTAAGTATTTTTCAAAACTAGAATTAATTACTTCAAGCTGGGCTCTAAAACTAGCGTTGAGACGTCCTCCTTGAGTATTAATAATGCAAGAGCCAAGATCAACACCAGGATCTTCTAGAAAAACAACTCTGGTATTTTGGTCAAGTAAGCGAGTAAGAGCTTTTTCAAGTGAGCTTGCTGACTGGATTTCAGAAGGGTTTAAATAAATCTGGATAACACCTTTAGAGTTAATAACTTTTTCAATAGATCTAAGTACTTGCTGTTCAAGGAGCTTGGAATTAGTTTGAGCTTCATAATGAAGAATTTGACGAGCAACATCAAGAGCGATACTTGTTATCTGCGGCAAAGCCTCTAGGCGAGCATTTTTTTCCATATTATGGAATTCAGCAAGATATCTATTAAACTCATCAAAATATACTCTTGCTTCTTGCATCCCATGTTCAAAAGCTTGTTGTTTTTCAATTTCTATTTGTTTTAGAAAATCATTTTTATCTTTTTGAAAAATATCTTGTTGAGTATTAAGATCTTCTTCAAGTTCTTGAGCTTGTTGATTAGCTTCATTAATAATTTCTTGAGCTTGGTTATTAGCTGTATCAATCATTGACTGGATTTCAGCTAGAGCATTTTGTTTTTTTTGAGTGATTTCTAACTCTAGTGCTTCCAATAATTCTTGCTTGCGTGTGTTAATTAATTTTTGGATTTTTTCTTCATCGTTAGCTGTTAAGCTGTGATTTCCATTAGTAATTGGCGGCGCTATTTGAACTGGTTTAAAATTAATCTCTTGATAGTTAAAATCTTGAGAAGCATTTATAGATTGACTTTCATAGTCATTAGCTGGATATTTATTAGAAAGATTTTTTTTCTTAATTAACATCTAAACAGCCTCAAATACAATTTCATCGACAATCTTAGCGATAGAGTGACTTAAATTAGGTCTAATTTTATTTTGCTTCAAACGATATTGAAGATACTCTCTAATTTTAGGACGCTCTGTCCTTAGGAAGATTTGGCATCTTTGTACTTTTGCATCAGATTTTACTTTATCAATAAGTTTATAAAATTCAGGCCAAGACTCCGCGAAATAGTCCCAATCCTCTTGAGACAAAGTTTCATCAATGCTCAAATCAACCTCACTAATTCTCTGGACTAGAGGCAATGGTAACTGCTCAAAAATAGATTTTTGAGTATTAGGGGGAAGTGATCTTAAAATCAAAGCTAATGATTTTAGTTTTCTATTTAAATCCACAAAAAGCCCTCCTCATACAGTTTTTAATTAATCCTCATCCAGCCACATTTGAATTTTCTTAGCAAGTAAATCTGGCTTAGAATTAGCGACAGATTGAAAATTATTAAGTAAATTATCAAATTGCAATTGATCATCTGCTGGTTTTTGTTCTTGCTGAAAATTACTATAGGAAGTAGCAGAGGATTTGGGTATTTCATTTTGGCTTATTTGATTTTGCCCCATCATCTCTCTTAACAAGGCTTCTTGTTGCTCTAGCACTTTATCTTCGCCGTAGCTTTGATCGGTTAGATACTCATTACCAAGCGATTGATCAAACTCTGTTGCGATATTTGGATCAATATCAGCTGTGTAGTTTTTATTAGCAGCAGCACTTAAAAAATTAAGTCCTATAACACCCACAAAAAGTAAACCTAAAACAATACCGATAATAGTAAGAATTTTTGTAATCACACTCCAAATGCCGCCCTTAAAGAAGTTTTGGACAATTTGTACGAAACCCGGTTTTTGAGCAGTTTGCTGAGCTTCAACGTTTTTAGATTGAAGATCAACAACAGTAAGTTTTATTCTTTCAGGATGTTCTCCAGAACCCACAATCGCCGCTACACTTTCTTGAAGTTGTTGTAACGAGATCATAGTCGGAACAGATTTATCAACAGCAAGAGCAACAGATACTTCTGTAATTCTTCCTGGCAAGTATGTTACATTTTTTTGCTCGTAACTTGGCAATAGTGTTTCATTAGTCGAACTTGAGTTATAGTCCTTACCAGCACCGCCTCCAGGACCCGCTCCACCAGATCCACCGCTTTTAAGTGTTTCTGATCCAGTCTGCCTAGAGCCCACAGCACCATCTGAGTAAATAGTTTGTTGTTGCTCTACTTTTTCTCTGCTAACAGCAACGTTAACGCTTACTTTATATAATTCAGGACCGAGAATCGCATCTAGGTATTTAGCAATTTTATCTTCCATGATTTTATTAAGTTTTTGAGTTTCATCAATAAAATCATCAGCGTCAGCTTCGTTTTCGTCTTTAAATGTACTGTAACTGCGGCCTTGAGTATCAACGATTGAAATTCTTTCTTTTTCTAAATTGGGGACATAGCCCCTAAGTACATTAACAATGCTTTTTACTTGAGCCTTAGTGAGCTCTTCAGCGTCATTGAGTAGCTCGATCTGGACTGTCGCTGTAGTGGGAGCTTGCAAATCTGTAAAAATTTGTTGTTCAGGGATATTAATTCTGACTATCGCCGCTCTCAAACCGTCCAGGCGACTAATAATCTTAGAAAGATCACCATTTATTGCTCTAGTTAATTTGATACGTTTGTCATAATCGCTGGCGGCCCAATCATTAACATCAAATAAACCATAGTCATCTCCCTCAAGTAAGTTTGTTCTTGAGAGAGTTAGGTAAGATGACTCAACGGCGTTTTCGTAAACCATTACTACATACTCACCAGGTTTTTCACTAGGGTTAATTTTGGCTTCGATATTAACAGATTTAAGCTTCGCTACAATTTCAAAAGCTCTTGCCTGGTCGATTTCCTGCACAAGTGGCACAAGATCACCACGATTTTCATCACCTTTTTGCTGGGCTGAAAAAATCAAAAAAACAATTAATCCCACAAAAACAACAGCAGAAATAATCGCAATTAAGCGTTTTTGTGGATTTGAAAAAATATCTTGGAAAAATCCCATGAAAGAATTTGAACCGGAATCATTGACTCCATAATCTGCATCATTATCTGTAGCAACTTCACCGGCCATTATATTTATTATTCCCTTAAGCTTTTCTAATTTATCGATTTAGCTAGATTATTTAGGGGAAATAAGCTATTTAAACCTTTGTTGCTTATCGGACTAGACTTGAAGGCTTGTAAGTTTATCAAATGCACCCACTACTTTTTGAGTGACTGCGGTTATTAACTTAAACGCCACATCCGCTTTACCTATCGCAATCATTACTTCATGTATATCAACATTTCCGGTATTAACAGCTTCGATAGCTAAGTGATCTGGAGTCGCCATAGTTTGATTAGCCCTGTTAATCATTGAATTAATCGTAGAACCAAAACTAGCACCGCCAATTCCCTCATTGTGACTTACATAACCAGTTAAATTATTGTGCCCTGGGACACTAGGCATTTTTGGAAAAACTCCATAATTTCCTTTTAGTAAATCTTGTGCCATAAATTGTGAACTTGACATATAAACCTTAAATCCTTGATTGATTTATAAAGGATCTAGATTAAAAAGAGGTTAAATGTCAGAAAATATCTGCGTTATTTCTTAATTTTCAGACTAAAGACTGTTTTAAAGAAACTTGTTATAATTTTGGGCGATTAAGGAGTTATATAAATGGCTGAATTACAAACATTAGGATTAGCAATCGGAGCAGGAGTAGCTGCAATCGGTGTAACCGGACCAGCTTTAGCTGTAGGTAATATCGGAGCGAAAATGTTAGAAGGAGCATCAAGACAACCAGAGCATACTGGAGCTTTATTCTCTAACGCCATCAT
>Ga0315901_10000517_pt1 | contig 57811 bp, 71 predicted proteins | sample LakEriMetagenome_10_FD_203761 | JGI IMG/M metagenome (GOLD analysis project Ga0315901, IMG submission 203761) | Freshwater fungal communities from buoy surface, Lake Erie, Ohio, United States - Buoy 2 MA116 | ecosystem: Environmental > Aquatic > Freshwater > Lake | place: USA: Lake Erie, Ohio... | reverse complement strand
GATGTTGTATTGCTCAATTTCGACAAGAAAGAGGGGTTAAACCTCCTGAAGTTTATCAGAAACTGGTTGGAAACCGAACTTACGGAATATCTTGGTAAGCACGACTCGGACCTGCTCAACATCAGAGATGATATGCTAAGCGACATCAACCAGACTATCTACCTTTTTACTCTCAACTGATTCTCGCCCTTTTAGATACTTGTAGTAATAAGTGTGTAGGTTTATGGCTTTATTTGCGATTAAAGCGTTCCTGTGAAATGCCATAAACCGTCTCGGGAGGTCCATAAGCACGAAAAAGATGAAACTGCACGTTATCAAATTTACCCAGGTCATTTTTGCATTGAGGTGACTAATCACAACACATGAGGATAACGCCGATACAGCCATCTGATAAGGCCACAAAGAAACGTCTGCGGCCACAAACATCTGGAACAAGTCCTTGAGGCGTTCACTTGTCCACTCGCTCTTTTCCAGGTCTGTTTTGAGATTTCTTATTTCCCTCATGTATTTCCTATGGAAGATGCCTTTGTCTTCGAGAAAGAGGTTTTGGTCTCCGTTGAATGTGTAAAGCATGTCGATTTTTTCAACATTTTTCCATCTCATCGAGAAAAACGTGAGAACGACAACGTAAATGATTCCCAGCGCCAAAACGTTGTTGTACATTTTTTTTCTAATCTTTCTCATTAAATGATTAGAAAAATCACTCAAATATCTTTTGTGCGTCAAATTCCAAACACATAGCATCAGGAACTTCAATCGCCATCTCGATTTTAGCATAGTCTTTCGGCAAACTCGACATACCCATGGAGGCAAACATAATGATGTTCTCAAAGAACTCCTTGAGATTTCGAGTATGCATCGCGCCTCCGTGAAAGATGATGTGGGTAGAGTCATAGTCATCAAATGAGCGAAGCATTCTTGTTATGGTGTAAACGTCCATCAAACTCGTGGCAGCTTTTCTGATTATTCCAAGCGACATCGAGTTGAGAAAAGCGTCATCGTCATTATCTTCTTCATCGGCTTTAAACATTATTTTATAGAAAGAAGTTGCGATGACCTTTTTGATTTTCGAAAGAGGAATGTTTGAACAAAACTGAGAAATCGTAGGAACTGCATCAGGAAGTATTTCTACCATTCTTCCTAAAAAAATTTCTGAAATAAACGATACATTTATTTAAGATACGCTTTAAAAAATTTTTCCGAGAAGAACAACGAAACCCAACTTATCTCCGACTTTGTAAACAAGTATCTTATCCTTACTTCTTGCGTCGTGAATGGGTATGATTTCGTTTTGGCTTACGAAGTTGTAAATGCTTATGTTTATTCTGTCTTCATCTTCATCACTTATCGGAGGCAAACTATACGCAAATCCCTTGGTGTTCCAGTTGTTTACATATGACAAAGCCGTGACCATAGAATCAACGTCTGTTGCAAGGTACATGTTTCTGTCGAGATTTGGATTTGAGAAGAAATAGGGAGATTTCGGCTTAACCAAAATCTTTTCGTTTATGCCGTGAACAGAAGTGGCTTCTTTTATAAACTTGACAAGGGTACTTCCACCGTACAATAGGATTTGTGATGGGTGTCTGTCAAAGTCTAAAATGTCGTTGAAAACTTCCTTTATGTTTTCAAGCTGATAGTAATCTAAAATCTGTTCTTTTTCTGCTTTCAGGATGTAAATAAGTTTGATAAGCAAGTTGTTACTGTTGATGATGATTTGCGAGTTTCTTACGAAGCCTTCGTTTACTACTCCAAACTTGGAAGGCACTTCGTCATATCGATAGGTTGTATCGATGACAAAAGACGCCTCTATGAAAGCATTGTAAACCTCGTCTGTTATGTCGTAGTGATTGCCTTGGTAAACAAAGTACGAGAATAGATACTTGCAATATTCAGTTAAGTAGTGGCTCATTCGTTTTTGTTTGTTAAAGTAAGTCAAATAAGAACCTGTACGAGGAAAGAAAATCTTTTCGTCTGAAACTGGAAGGTTTATTTCATCAAAATTTTGCTTAAACATCACGGGAATGAAGTAGACATTGTCCAACACGGTTTTAATCTCAATGGCGATGATTTCTCCATAACTGACAACCTTTTTCCGTTCAACTACAAAGGGTAGAGATGAGAAATTCATGGCAACGTTGAAATGGGTGATGATGATATCCTCGTTTGGGTTATTATTAACAGGAAGAGGAGGAAGAGCTGTCTTCGAATATAGAAAAACGGGTTCTGAATCAAACTCGAGGAACATGCCACACGTTTTCCCATAATCATTTATTATTTGACTATAGATTTTTGCGTGGCCAGCAAACTCGGGTGTGTAATACATAACTTTGCGGTCGAGAGTACGCGATACACACATATCATCGAAAATCGTTCTTACAAGTCCCGAAATCTCATCCGCGTCTTCGAAACCGCTTTTGTACAAGGGTGTATCTGTTCTGACTATCAACTCGCACTGTGGATGTGTTATGTTCTCACCTTCTGTACCCATATGTTCCAGAATTATTATGGTTTTTTCTTTCGCGTTTCTGACAAGGTGAAGAAAGTTCTGAAGATGTTCCGGGACAATCAGCGTTGTTGGTGTAAACACAAAAATGTTGCACTCAAAGTAAACCTCAAGAAGTGGTATGAAATATCTGGGGTCGAAATATGCGCTCTTATCGAGAATGATGTCTCTGATTTCATCAACGGTCTTGTTGTGAAACCCTTGCTTTGTGGTGTTTAAAAGATAGGGTTTGCTTGTAATATCTTCAATGATTTTCTTGAGCAATCCAACACGGCCTTTACACGTCCCTCCATTTTGTCCATAGCTCACTTCATTTGCTTCAAAGACACACTGCAAAAAAGACAACCTGCTTCTGTCCATACCGCGTCTAAGGTAACTGTCGTACTTGAAAACCGTGTTTATATCTACAAAGTCTGTGAGATGACCAAACAGCCCATATCTTGCAAGTTTCTTGGTCGTGGTTATGTTCTGCTGAGCGCTATCGCTCTCAAAAAGGCACTCATCATCGATGTCCTGACCTGGAGTCCAATTTGTATAGATGTTATACCAAGAATTTCTATCAAGTCTTTGGTCGAGCTTGTAGCAACACGGAACAAATCTGTAGTCGGATTTCGGGTCGTTTACTCTCAAACCCACGAACTTGTCATCCTTGTGGTCACACGCATACAATCTCTGAGGACCTTCTGCCGGGGACTTGGGGAACAACAAGGCGTTAGCGTATTTGGTTTTATCAGCCTCGTTGATTATAATAGGCTGTTTTCTACAGGAACGAGAGTATCTCGGCGTAAAGAGTTCGGGAATCATTTTCCTCAAGAAAACCTTGGTAGATGACTTGACTTTTCCTCGCGTAGGCCTTCCAAGGTCTAATCCCAGGGGGTCCAGAAACATTTTGTACAATCTAAGAACCGCCCTGTACTCAATATCATAAAGACTGAAAATCTTGGACAGGGTCTCTTGATACTTCTTCACGACTTCAACAGAGGACGCCTTTGAAATACGCACACTTACGTAGAAATCGCCTTCTGGAAATACAGCTCTGTCTTTGTCTCTCATAGTGGGGTCATACGAGTAAACTATTTTGGGTGTGATTACAGAACTGACAATCTCGTTTCCAGCATTGAAATACGTGTAGATTCCCTCTTTTGTCTTAGTCGATTTCTCACTCTCGTTGATGGCGAGGGTCTTGTAGAAAGCAACATCGTTTAGGAGAAGGTGTGCGAAAATCGCAGGGTCGAGAACTTGCGTTGGAAAGTAGAAGACACCGTTGACACCGATAGGTGTTTCTCCTATAATCTGAACCGGCATAGGAAAAACTTTAAGAACCTTTTCAATCACGTCGTTTTTCTTACGTTGATTTACAATCTCCAAATCCATCCTCATAACTATTTCTTCATCTTTTTCAAGAATAGTTACAAGCGTAAGTTCGTCTTCTATATCCTCATCCTTTTCGTCTTCTTCGGACTTTTCCGGCGCACCAACAAGAAGAGTTATTTTACCCATTTCTTTTGCCTTTATCAGAGGCGGAACTGTTCCTTTTAGAATTTTGTAGTAGTCGTTAAGGGATGCGAAAGGAACATCCTTTGTTAAAATAATGCGGTTGAACACCGACATGATATCCATATTTTTGAAATTCATCGTAAGCTGAATTTCTACGCGTTCAAGTTCAAAATCGGTATACGGCTTTCCAACCATACTCTCGAGCTTCTTATACCCCTCGACAAACTTGGCTACGGCTTTCTTGTTTTCATCAATAGCCGCTTCGAGCTTACTCAAAAACTCCGCCTTCTTTTGAGATACATTAGAGATATCTATTTCAGGAGCTGTTTCTCCGAGAGTCTCTATACTCTTTATTGCGTGCTGTGCGTAGTCGATATACTCGGTCTGGGCAAACTCTTCGTCGTCGGAAACCCTAAAGTAGATAAAGGGAGCAATTACATCTTCCAAAAGAGAAAAGTTCTTTCCTACCTTTTTCTTAATTGCATTGTACACGTCTGTATTTTTATAGAATTTAAAGTTCTTATCTCGCCTGTCTTTTAAAATTCTCAGCAAGTTTACGACTTCGATAGTCGCGGTCTTTTCAGACCTTATTTGACGCAAATCCAAATCGACACTGATGTAATTAGGTGTCGAGTTTAATTTCGCGGCAACACGTTGTTGAATCGTATACTCTGTATCCGACGGGTATACATCAATGGTTATTACTTCGGTCATCTTTATTAATAAATTGTTTATTTATAACGATTGTGATAAAATAAAATGGAAACGAGTTCCTATTTTATTCCGCACAAAGCGCTCTTTGGAAGTATGCCCGACCAAAACAGAGCCGAAATATTAGAAAACCTGGGTGTCGTCTATTTCATCGACTTGACAAGCCCAAAAGATGTCAGAATCTCCCACTACATCACAAAGTACACCAAAATAAAATTTCCTATTCAAGACAGAAAAATCCCTCGAGACTTGGTTTCCTTTTCCAAGTTTATCTATATGGTCTACCAACTCATAAAGTCGCTCAAAGATAAAGAAAAAATCTACATCCATTGCAAAGGTGGACATGGACGGTCCGGTGTAGTAGTTGCGTGTCTGCTTTGTCTGTATCTCAAAATCCCGCCAGAGTATGCACTCGACTTGACCCGATACTACCATCAACAAAGGAAAGAGATGCGTGATAAATGGCGACGAATCGGGTCGCCGCAAACTTTTATGCAGAAAGACGTTGTGTTGAAGCTGTTCCACCCTGTTTATTTCAACTCAAAAATTAACACGTACATGAGTAACTCATTCAAGTGCGAAATAAGTGTAGAAAATGTTGGAGTCTTTCCAAATGTAGAAGCCGCATATCAAGCGATGAAAAATCCTAAGAATACCGAGTATATCGAGCAACTCAAATCTGCAAAGACGATAAAGGAGATAAAGATGTTAGGAAAATCGGTTAAGTTGAGACACGATTGGTCGAATGTCAAAGAGGAGACGATGTATAAGTTGGTGAAACAGAAATTTGAGAAAAACGAAGAACTCAGGTCAAATCTTCTCAACACCTACCTTGGTCCTATCATCTACTTGTCAGTTCTAAAAACATTTTGGAAAGATAAGGAACACAACCGAATGGGGAAGCTTCTCCAACGAATCAGGAAAGAACTTGTGTGAAAGGATAAAATAAGTAATTTATATTTTATCTAAAATATGCGTTTAATAGCAGCGGAAGTTGGCAGGAAGAGCTACTGAACCGGATGCAGGAGCCGAAGCAGGAGCCGAAGCAGCGGCAGAAGCCGAGGATCTGCCGAATTTAGAGCCTAAACTGGAACCAAAACTTTTCAGCTTATCTGCGTGCTGGGTCATGACAGCAGCACCTCCGCCTACAATGAAAACGATGCCGATAACAAGAACGCCAACAGCAGCGTTCTTGGCCTTGTCGGAAGTCTTGCTGACAATCATAGCACCCAAAACAAGCAGAACAATACCGAGGGTGATTATGAAAGCAAGACCTTTTGTGCCACTAATCGTCGCGGTGCTTCCACCAAAAGCAAGCATAGTTACACTGACAGTCATAAAAATGATGGCCATAGTGTAGATGCCCTGGTTGTAACGAGCTACATCGCTGTCAACGGGGAGGTTCTTTGTGTTCTCAGTTATCATGCTGGAAAGAGCAATCAGAATTGCACCAAGTACGAATAGTAATATAGGGAGTGTATAGGACATTTATTAGAAAGAAAAAAAATTATTTAAAATTGACAGAAAGAATCAACAGACCTGATGTTATCAAATACGCTAAAACAGACTGAAGCGATATGAGTAATTTATGTTCCTGAGATTCCGGTTGTACGGCCGAACCGGAAAGGGTTTGTATTCTTATAGAAGAGAATACAGCCTTTTCAAAAGACATCTTAAAAAAGTTCATATAGGCGTTTGTAAATACGATAATACAAAAAATAAACGTAAGAAATACCTCAGACATTCTCACGTTAATCATTTATTATAAGCGTTGTAATAAATGAAATCCTTTTGTATTAGTTTAGAAAAAAACAAACACCAGTGGAGGAACATCTTAGATATGATACGCAATGCTGGGTTCGAAGATGTAGAGATTTTTCCTGGAATAAACGGAAACGAAATTGGAAAAATGGACAATGGAGAACAGGTTTCCGAAAACACTCAAAACTTGGTAGATAGCTTGGGTGGGTTGTCAAACTTACTAACTCCTTGGGTTCGGTACAGTTTTAAAACAAACAAAAAGAGAAAATACGACGCACAACTTTCGAGTTGGGGTGCTGTTGGGTGCTATCTTTCACACGTTCTTATTTGGAATATGATGATTGAAGACGATTTACCTTATTGCGCTATTTTTGAAGATGACGTGAAATTCGTAGACAACTTTAAAGAAGAATTTCAAAAACGACTTGAATTCATACCCGATGATGCCGACGGCATTTTCTTAGGAGTCAGTGACAACTTTTTTGGGAAAAAGTATAACGAGTATTTTGATAAAATCGAAGGGGTATTCTTTGGTCTTCACGCTTATATATTGACAAATGCGGGTGCGAAAAAGCTGCTCAAAAACGTGTTTCCCATTGAGGTTCAGATAGACAGTAATATGTCATTTTCGGCTGTCTTGGAAGGTATAAAGCTCTACGATGCACCCGGGTTGACACGTCAAGGTTTGCACATTTCATCGGTACAAGATACATGTCTTATGTGCAATTTGAATGAACAGAGATTTGGGCTTTTGATAGCGATTTATTTTTTAATGATTTTTGTTCTTATTTTCATTATATTTATTCGCTCACGTAACGGGCAAGCGTAAAGAAAAAATCACTCAACCTGTTTACAAACTTCAAAATAGTTTCATCTACGTTCCCATACTTATTAAGCTCCCTTTCGGCGCGTCTTGTGATGGTTCTGCAGATGTGCGACCAAGCTTCCATCTCGTTCTTTCCGTGTTGAAGGATGAAAACAGTCAAAGGCTTCAACCGAGTGTCCATCGCATCAATGAGCTTTTCTACACATTGTACGTTGTAATCCGTGATAGAAGGCAGCGTTTGATTGGGTAAAGGGTTGGGAGTTGCTATGATGCTGCCTATGTTTAAAAGCGTAGACTGAAGATTCTTGAGAAAAGGGATAAATGAGAGGTTGTCTACTGCATCTGTGATATACGATTTTTTCAGATGGAAAAGAAGCATACCGATGTGCGCGGAAAGTTCGTCCAGAGTTCCAAGTACATCTATTATTTGTTCGCTCTTCTGAACGCGAGAACCATCATAAAGACCGGTGGTCCCGTTATCACCTGTTCGAGTGTATATCTTCATTTCTCTAACGGGTTACATCATTAAGTTTAATTTAAAGAGTTAGAAAATACATATGAGCCCCATTAGCGCAATTGGATAGCGCGTCAGACTTCTAATCTGAAGGTTGCGGGTTCAAGTCCCGCATGGGGTATTTCTTTTATATGTTTTTTCATATAAAAGCAACTACAAATTAAACTTCTCTGGGAATTCTGCCACCAACTTGTCCCAACTCTCCGCAGCTTCTTTGAGAGAGATGCTTGGGTCCTTTCGACGGCGATAGTTTTGCCACTTCATCTGTATCACTATGGCAGCATGTCCTCGTTTGGCACACCTGTCTTTGTAAACCTCCAGCATCTCTTTTTCTACACATACTTGTTTCGCATCGAAACCCATTACACACTCAAAAAACTGCGCTACTCTAAAAGCCCCATTGCGTATACAATCATCAAACATTTCCTTGTAGCGAGGGACACACATCGGAGCACACGTCATGGAGTCAAATATGATATTGAACACGTCAAACTCGTCACAAATCGCCAAGTGTCGCAAATCCGAGTGTCCAAACTTGTAGCCGTGAGCAATCAACCAGCGGGCAGTCGTACACTTTTTCACAGAAGAGCTACATCCCCCAAACACTAAAAAATTTCTCACGTACTTGTTGAGGTCTTGGTCGCGAGCTTTTTCGTAAAGGAAATCCGCAACTTTGGTTGCACCCTCGTGCAATGCTGTTATAATGGTGTAATAGTCATAGACCCAACCAGTGTTCATACACATTTCCGCAACTTCCACATCGTCAAATAAACACGCTGCGTACATGACTCGCCGTGTGATTCCGGAATGCCCAGGAGTGTACAAGAAACCATTGGAAGTAAATCGCCGGGTTTGGCTCATAAACAGTCGCACGAAATCCAAATCTCGGCGCTTGACCGCAATCTGGATTTCAGAAAGCTTGCTGTCTGGATAGTTCATAGATAAAAGAAAAGAATACAAATCGGTATCAAAATTTTTAAATAAAATCAATTTTGATAAAAGTTTAGAATTTACATTACATTAGAAGAAGCGCAACCACGAGTGGTGTAGAGACGGACAGGCTCGGCGCCGTAAGCTGACGAGATGCTGTGATAGCTTCCCGGGACAACGTGCTGATTTGGGTGAAGCTTGCCACTGTTGAAAGCACTCTGGTGGACGGAATAAGACGGGTCGTTGGGGTTCAGAACAAGATGAGGCGCGTTAGGTGCAGAAGTCGACTTGCTTAACGTCGCGTATACTTTATGAGTCTTGCCTACAGGATTGGAACTCTCATTTACATTGATATGTCCAGACATTTATTTAATCATTTTTTTTTAAAAAAATGATTTTTTTATGGAATCCAAGGAACAAAATATAACTATAGAAATGCAAGAAGAAAAAGTCAAGCTCCTGCTCAAGAATTATTTCGAGAAATATGGCGTTGCCCATATCCAGATTGACTCATACAACGAGTTTGTCAACAAGGGTATTCAACGAGTCATCGACGAAAAGAGCGACATCATCGTGTGTCCGCGTGCGGGACAGAAGGTGCTGTTTCATTTCGACCAAGTTCACGTGGCTAATCCCTTTGTCATCGACGAAGACCGAAGCATCCGTCCTCTGTATCCATCCGAAGCGCGCGACCGAGAGTTGTGCTACCAGTCTACTGTTTATGTGAACATCCTTGAACAAACTTTTGAGAACGATGCGCTTGTGTCCCAGAAGTCACACAAGCGCATCCCGTTGTGCCAAATCCCCACGATGCTGTATTCTGACATTTGCAACCTCTCTGATAAGACAAAAACTGAACGTGTCGCACTTGGAGAGTGTCGCTACGACCAGGGCGGTTACTTTATCATCAAAGGAAAGGAGCATGACCGTATGAAGAGGGTTATTGAACGTGTGATTGTGGCGCAACAGCGTCCAAACTACAACTTTGTCCAAGTCATCGAGCAAAGCGTCACAAACAATGCAAAGTACAAGTTTATCTCTGAAATTCGCTCAATCGCAGAGGAGACTGGCTACTCGGTTGTTGTACAGGTGATGATGCCCTTGGACGAAAAGTATGTGTACGTGTCTCTTCCCAATATCAAAGAACACATCGAGGCGGGAATCGTGTTTCGGGCACTTGGAATCGAACCTGACCAAATCGCGTCTTTCATCGACATGAAGTATGACAAGGGTCGCAAGTACGTGAAGAACATCGTCAAGTCTTCATACATCGTGGACTCAAAGGACACGGCGCTCTCCTACATTTCGAAATACCCGATGTATCCCATCCCAAAAGACAAGCAAGAGGCCTACGCAAAGCAGATTGTGGAGCGTGAGCTTTTTCCGCATCTTGGAATTTTGGCAACCACGAATGACAAAGCGAAGTTTCTCGGATACATGATTAACAAGCTCATCTTAGTCAATATCGGAATTCGCAAGGACGACGACCGTGACAACACTGCGAATAAGCGTATTGAGACTACTGGCATTCTTATGTTCGACCTTTTCCGGTGTGTGTACGACGCTTTCGTGAAGAATATGACAATTCAGCTTCAGAAACGCCTAGACATTGTTTCCCTCATCTCTCACTATACAAACATAACAAAGGGAATCAAGAGCTGCTTTTCCACCGGAAACTGGAGTACAAAGAAGACAGCACACGCAAAGGTGGGTGTGTCTCAGGTGTTGAATCGAATGTCGTACTCTGCGACATTATCCCATCTTCGCCACATTGTGATTCCAATCGGTAAGGAGGGTAAGAATGCCAAGATTCGTCAAATCAACACCTCCCAGTTTGGGTACATCTGTCCTGCCGAAACGCCAGAAGGTGCGACTTGTGGTATCGTTACCAACTATGCACTACTCACAAGGGTCAGCAAAAAGACAAACACGCTGTTGACAAAGGAGAGTATACTGAACTGTGAGGGTGTCAATGCTTCAAACGGAACCCTTATTCTCTTGAACGGGATTCCAATCGGGTTTGCCGAGGATGCGGAGGCTCTTGTTGAACAGCTTATTGAGAAGCGTAAGGTTGGAATCATTGATTCAGAAGTGTCCATCGTGTACAACGATGAAGAGGTTGTGGTCTACTGTGATGAAGGGCGTTTGCTGCGACCTGTTTTCGTTGTCAAGGACGGGAAAGCGTATGATGGTGATGTTGTTGACTGGGACACACTCGTTGAGATGGGTGAAATCCGTTACATAGACCCAAGCGAGATTGAACACTCGACAGTCGCAATGTCAAAGGACTATCTTGAAAAGGGAGACTACACTTATGATTTTCTTGAGATTCACCCAAGTATGATACTTGGCGTTTGTGCGTCTATTATCCCGTTTCCGGACCACTCTCAGTCTCCCAGAAACTGCTATCAGTCAAGTATGGCTAAGCAGGCATTGGGTGTTCCATTGGAGACCTATGACTCTCGCGCAGACACTATGATGTATGTTATGGACTACCCTCAACGACCCTTGGTGTCAACAGACTCTGCAGAGTTTTTGAACTTCAACGATATGCCTTCTGGTTGTAACCCCATAGTTGCAATTATGACAAAGGAAGGATTCAACCAGGAAGACTCTGTGATTTTGAGCAAGAGTTCGATTGAACGCGGTATGTTTCGTGTCACTGGGTATTTTACCATTTCGGACGAGGAAGTGCGAAAGGATACAAACAACTTTCAAGTGATAGAGATTCCCAGTATGGACATTCGAAATAAGAAGAACAACTACGCCTTTCTTCACTCTGATGGACCGCTGACTGGATTTGTCAAGGAAGGAACACACGTAAAGAAGGACGATGTCATCATCGGCAAGGTTTCAATCCGAATCAAGAAAACAGGAGAAGAGGAAAAAAAGGATGTGTCTGTTACTATCAAGCCTGGGGAGGAAGGTATTATACACAAGGTGCGTATCAACAGTACACCAAAGGGTGGGAAAATCATCAAGATTGTTATTCGAGTCATCAAGACCCCAGAAGTCGGAGACAAGTTTGCGTCTCGCGCGGCACAAAAGGGAACCTGTGGTATGATTTTCAGTCAAGAAGATATGCCCTTTACCAGCGAGGGTATTACACCCGATATCATCATCAACCCTCACTGTATCCCTTCCCGTATGACCATCAATCAGCTGATGGAGTGTGTGCTGGGTAAGGCTTGTTCTTTGAAGGGTGAGTTTGGAAATGCGACCCCATTTTCGAAGCACAGTGTGAACGTCGCGGACAAGTTGTGCGATGAGTTGGAGTTACTGGGTTACGAGAGGCACGGTCTTGAGAGTATGTTTAATCCTTACACCGGTGAGGAGATTGATGCAAAGATTTTCATCGGCCCTACATACTACCAACGACTGAAGCATATGGTGAGTGACAAGATGCACTCGAGGGCTCGTGGACACGTGACAACGCTCACTCGACAGCCGGTAGAAGGACGTTCCCGAGATGGTGGTTTGCGCTTTGGAGAAATGGAGCGCGACGCAATCATCGTGCATGGAACAAGTCGGTTTCTAAAGGAGCGATTGTTTGATATGAGCGACCCTTACAATGTCATCATTTGCTCAAAGTGCGGTATGATTACTCCGTCTCAGAGTGATTGCAAGGGGTGCAAGGATGACAAAATCGTGAAGATTAATATCCCTTATGCGGCGAAGTTGTTATTTCAGGAGTTGAACGCGATGGGAATCAAGACAGAGTTGATTCCCAAGAAGTACTAAAATAACGTGAATAAAAAGGAGAATTCCATTACATACAAAAATTTTGATTAAGTTAGACATGAGAGTTTCTATGTCTAACTGAAATTACTTTGAGGTCATCCAGAATTTTTGACAATTTCTTTTGGAAGATTATATTTAATTCTTTGAACAACTACAGCCGTTGTCCTTTACTTCTACGTCATTGACACGTCTTTCCAGCTGCACTACCTTACCTTCGATGTTTCGCAATCTCTCTTCCTGAAATGTAAAGAAGTCGCCAATGGTTGTAATGGCTGTCAGCTTATTTGTAAAGTGACTCGGTATAGAGATGATAATCACACCAAGACTTTGCATAAGTCGTTGAACAGATGGAGGGTTGGTCATTTTTTAATTTCACATCTACTTTAAATCAAGACTCAAACATTTATTAAGAAATTTCTTAATAAATTTTTACATTTACAAAGCCAGAGGTTCTGACACACAGAAAGATGTAAAAGAACCGTAGTACGACTTTATGAACATCGAAAACTCGCCAGAGTACTTGTAAACAAAACTCTTACCGTACACATTTCGTTTGCTGTCAAGTGCATCGACTCTCGAAAAAAGACGCGTATACTCTTTCCGGACCTCTGTTACATCAACTGCGGGGAGTTCGACGATGCCTTCCCACTCCTTTTTCTTACCCTCATAGTTGATATGAAACGATGTTGGAAAATACTTTGAAAGAGCTCGATTTGTCAAGACAGAATCGAGAGGCTTTGGCAAGAGAAATGCACTTGTCGGGGGAATTACACACAGCAATTGAAGAAAGGGTGGGATAGGTGCAGATGATACTGTCTTCTTCTGAACATATGTTGTAAGGGCAAGAGTCAAATCATATGCAAAGGGCGAGTAGTTGTACTTGTACACGTAGTTCCAGTCGCTTATGCCCTTGAGGTAATAGGTCAAAACCCACACACAGCCATCCACATAAGAATGACTCGCGCTCTCAAGGTCATCGACTCCGAGTTTCTTGTAGGTGTCATCTCTGTAGTTGTCAAAATCGAGTTCGTAGTGGTCTTCCACTTTCTGAATATGCTTGGTTAGGAGTCCGTCCTCCGCAACGTAATCGGCCCGCTTGAGATACTTTTCCTCGAGCAGGGACTTTTCGCACTGACTAATCCTTGAGAGAAAAAGCTGAAACGATGACTTGATAATCTCACCATTTTCGTCTGTGAGGTGCCCGCACGTTTCAGCGTTGAGTTTGTACATATCTATAATCGTAGACATTCCTTTTTCAATCAGGGAGATGGAAGGGATGTTTGGAAGAAAATCGTTTCCACACAGAAAACAAAAGAGGATAAAGTCGTTTATCAGTCTCTTCTCGTCTGCGCCGTCCCAACTCAATAGGCTCTTTGTCAAATCGTTTCGGAGACCACCACCAACGTTGAGATACGCGTAATCAAAAGACCGGTCGTACAGCTCTTCTCTGAGAAGATAAAACTTTTTCTTATGGGTTCCTAGAGAAAGCATTACCAAGTCAGCGTCAAGAGCGTTGATACAGTAGGTTTCATCATCCGTTCCGTATTTTCGAATGTAGTCAATCAGCTTATGTTCACCTTCTCCAGGAACCTTCTCGTTCGAGAAAACAACTTCCAAATTCTTCCACATCTCGTTTTCTGAAATTTGCTTTCGGATGTACCAATCGATGTACTTTGAAAGGTAGTCCATAAATTTGGTTCCGGGAGTGATGCAACGAGAGTCGAACAAATTAGGGTTCCTCTCACCAGAATCTTCAACCAACCCACGGTACCTACGCTGCCGTTGCTGGTTCTGCTTTGAAAGTGGGGCAACTCCATCGATACACATAACAAGACGCTTCTTTGGCTTTACTACGTTTAATAACTCTTCGATTGTCCTGCACACATCTTGGAAGCATTCCAGACGCAACTTCGGGTCTTCATTTTGGTTAATCTCGTGTCTGGGCCTACGGAGAAGACTTCGCTTTTCGTACGCGCCGTATTGATACACACGTGCTGCGGACGTGTGGAAAAGCCCGTTGAGGTCAATCATAAATGTGTCGATGCCCATATCCGGAGAGTTGGTCTTTTGGAAATTCTGAAAATGGTGAGGAAACTCCTTCTTCAGCCAAGAAAAAAAGAACTTGATACCCATTGTGGTTTTAGTTATTTCTAAGTTATTTTAGAAATAATTCACTTTAAAAAATTCTGAACTGTTTTCCAACCATATTCTCCTTTGTAAATTTTTTTCTTTATTTCTTTCTTACAATTGCTACAAACCCAAGTTGTGATGTGTCCGTACTTTGCTCCGTAATCACTTACAAAGAGTCGTTCAGTTGAAGAGCATTCAGTTAATTTAAAGTTGTGTATGAGGCACATTTCTTTATGAAGTTTTAGTTTAAAAATCAACTTTAATGAAAAAGCTGCGTACTCTTTGAATTTAGAGTGAATTAGAGCGAATTTAAAAACCGATACACATCCTCTCACGGATTGACTTGAAATTAATAAAGCACATATAATAAATGAAAACAGTCTTTTATGTTTAATCGTATCACTTGTTTTAGTTATGGGTGTACTGTGTTGTATGTGGTTTTCTTACATACCAGAGCAAAAATTTCCAGTTGATTTTGTAATTACTTGGGTTGACACATACGACCCTGAACGCGAATATTATAGACAGCTTTATGATTCCTCAGGGAATGGAAAAAATAGATACACCGACAATGGCGAACTAAAGTTCGCGCTCCGTTCTATTTGCAAAAACTGTCCGTGGTTTAATAAAATTTATATCGTTGTAAAAGACGGGCAGAAGCCGAACTTTATTAATTTTGATTGTGAAAGAATTATCCTCATTAACCACTCTCAAATTATTCCTAAAGAATATCTACCCACATTTAACTCGATTACCATAGAACAGTACATCCATAAAATTCCTAATTTATCCAGTCATTATATCTATTCTAACGATGATGTATTTATTTTTAAGAAAACCCAAAAAAGCACCTTTTTTTACAATGGGATTCCTATGATTGCTTTTAAAAGAGTTAAAGAGCAACCGAACGACGAAGGTCGGTCTTTGGATTCGCCTTATTGTCACTCTGTGATGTTAAAAAATACACTGACGTCTATAAAAGACATATTACCTTATTATAATGTTCGGATGTCCCACACACCTTCACCTTGTTATAAACCTTGGGAAAAAGAGCTTGAATGCCTTTTGAAAAAAAATGGTTTGTGGTTTAATACACGGTTTAGAACAAATAGGAATATAGCAGTCAACAACTATCTACGTAACATCTTTTATTATATGAAAGGAAGCCGTGTTTCAAACTGGAAGGATAAGTTTATATCATCCTTAAATCCGTCCGACGATTGTAAAATGCACTGTCAAGGTAAACAATTTGTGTGCGTCAATGTTGTAAATGAAGAATGCGTACCTTCATTTCTGAATCAGATGGCGCACAGTTCCCTGAAAAATCTCCTTTTGAAAATTGACGAGTCGATATTTGATTATCTTAAACAGATTAAGATAATAAAACTATGTATACATATCGCTTACTGGGGCTTGGTGAAGTGAGACTTCATCAGCTTCTGCATGTGGTAGTACGTCAGAGGCTCACCAGTCTTGGCATCGTAGTTCAGCAGCTTAGTCAGAGCGGGGTCTGCGCGAATCTGACGCTTGTCCTCGGGGTTCTGGAGGTTCTTGTCCTTGATGTACTTGCACAGGAACTTGGTCACATCCACACGAGAATGCTGGGTCTTGGGGTCGAGACCGGTGAACTTGGCAATATCGCCAGAGATATTTACAGGCTTCAGGAAACCGGAGTTGTTGTTACGACGAGCAGAAGGAGTCTTGTGCTTCAAAACACGGGCGGTGTTGCTCTGCAGAGAGCGCAGACGGCGATGTAGCTGACGCAGAAACTTGGCGGAATGGGTCTTGTCGGCACCCTCGCGAAGGCGCTCAATCTCACCATCGACAAGGCTCAGAATCTCAGAAAAGTCGGTCATAACACTCTCACGTGTAGGTACAACGCGAGTCTTAGTCTCACCCTCAGCGGCCTCCTGAGCAACCTCCTCCTTGGGAACCTCCTCAGTCTTAGCGGGCTCAGCAGCAGGAGCCTCAGCGGCAACGGGCTCAGCAGCAGGAGCCTCAGCGGCAACGGGCTCAGCAGCAGGAGCAGCCTTAGTACGAGTCTTGCGGGCAGGTGCGGCAGCAGCAGGCTCGGCAGCAGGAGCTGTGGACTCCTGGGCAACAGTCTTAGTATCGGTATTCTTGGTCTGGCGGGGCATTTTTATATATTCCAAGACTATCTTTAAGCCGATATATTTATTCAAAGGCTCATAAGACCTGAAAAAAAAAATTTTTAAAACCCCATAATGAAGAAATTACTTCGCAAAATTACTATGAATAAACCATCCAAGAAAAAGATACTTCATCATATTCTTTTCTGATTTATCGCTTTTGTCTTGGAGAAAACTAAACTCCATAAAAAACTCTGATATAATCCGCTTCTCCTCTTCCGACAACTTTTTTTCTTCATAGTCCGTTGTAACCTTTTTTAAAAATGCTAAAATTGTAGTTTCGTCCATTTTTAAAAGTGAGCACATCTTTAAACTCGTCCTTTTCCACGAATTTTTTTCACCAGAAAATTTACAAGAAAGGTAAGCACCGTGTCGGTATCATCTGAACCGATTAACTGGGTTAATTGAATTTTTATGACTGTTAAAGCGATGTCAATTTCTCTTAAAAAGCTCAAATCAGTTATTTTTAATAAAACTCGTTCATATACCGATCCGCACATTTCAATAACCCGAGCGATATCAGTTAGTTTGTGCTTTTGCGAAATAAGAAATCTCGATATTTTATTTTCTATTTCAGTTGGCATTTTACGTATTTGCGACTGAACAACCTGTTTCTTTTCAGCTTTTCTCATTTCCTCGGCTTTTCTCGCTTCTTCAGCTTTTCTCGCTTCTTCAGCTTTTCTCGCTTCTTCGGCTTTTCTCATTTCCTCAGCTTTTCTCGCTTCGTCGGCTTTTCTCGCTTCGTCGGCTTTTCTCGCTTCGTCGGCTTTTCTCGCTTCGTCGGCTTTTCTCGCTTCTTCTTTAGCCTTTTGTCTTCTATTTTCTTCTTTTCTCGCTTCCTCCGCCTCTCGTCTTTTTTCTTCCACATCTTTTGCCTTTCTTTCAGCCTCTCGAACTTTTCGTTCTGCTGTTTTAAGAGTAAGTTCTCTGTCGATGAAGTCTTGAATCTTTTGCATCTTTACGATTTGCACTAAATGACCCATATCAGTAGCGAGGGCGCGTTCATTGGTCTTGGACCTGCAGCAACTTTTAATATACTCAAGTCTACCATCCTTACAAAGTGCCGCATTTTTCTTAGCATTTTTAAGGCGTTCGGGCAGCCCTATCGGCTCTTCTATGTTTATATTTTTCTGGGATACTTTAGAGTTTGCACAGTCAAGTTCATACTTGTCCAGCAAGAGTTTGCAATTGCCTTTACGCACGTCACAACTCACATCTGAATCGTCTATTACAACATCCCCGTAAATACTTTTTTCTTGTAAAATTTCCTTAAATTTTCTTTTGTGATACTCCTCACTTTTGTTCATTTATATTACACAAAATTAAATGAAATCGCGATGGTCATAAGGAGCGGCTTTCTCGTATCCTCGAGCTTTGAAAAAGCCAAGAGCGTGTTCGGCGGCAACAGCCTTTGCCTTTTCCTTCAACGAACCAGAACCATAAGCAATCTTGACTCGCATACCTTGAGAGTTTGTCCAGTACACATCAATCGACTTCAGCTTGTTGCTTTCCTCGTCGTCATCTGAACCGGGCGGACTAATGTACTCATACTTCCCAAGTCGACCTCTTGACGGAAAGTTGTAGTCGAACAACTCCTTGAGACGTGTTATGGGGTCGAACAAGTCTTCGTACTTGATAGACGGAAACGGCATTTCTGAAATCATCCCCTTGAAAATCTCGTTGCAAATAGCATACCCCACGCCCTCTTTTGTCTTCTTGTCGATAATCAACTCTGTCGCCCCAAAGAATGCTTCGAAACAATCTTCGAGAACGCCGTTTCGCTTCACCTTCATGACATCCTCGTACTTGTCCTTCACCCGCATCCATCCTGATGAGATAAACTTCTCAAAACCAAGGTTTAGACCGATGTTGCTAAACGTTTTGGTCGACTGAAGTGTGTGGAAAAGGCGAGAGAAAATCATCAACCCTTGAGGCTTACTCTCGAGCTTGGGAAACTTTCGGAAAATGTACCACATGATGGCTTTGTTGCACGTGGCGTCTCCAATCTTCTCCAAAATCTCATAGTTGTTGGCGGGGTCAGCTGTCGGATTTGTAAATGCCTTGGCATACAAATCCATGGAGTCATCATCGAGAAGGTAGTCGACATACTTTTGCTTGACTCGTCCCTTCTTGAGGAGGGAGGCGATAAACGCTTTGAATTCGGGTCCGCGAATGCCATTTGTGACAGGTCCTGGTGCTTGCATTTTAGTCTTGTTTGTTTATCGAGAGATGTTTTTAAAAATCAATTTTTAACGTCGACAAACGATTTCGGAAGTGAAACGTTTGTCAACCCGATAAACTTTTTAAACAGAGGTCCGATGTCTTTGTCTGAATATCCCGCTTTACCACAACCGACTCGAGTGATGATGAAATGATTTGATGGATGATTTAAAACAAAAGTGTGCAAATCGTCTACATACTTTTTGATACGAGATAACGGTAGTGTGTTGATGTTTTTGTCTTTTGTAGGGAGAGCATACGCCTGTCCTGTCATACCGATACCAACTCCATACTTTGCTCCAAATTTTGTGTACGCCATCTTGGCCGAACCGCTTCCGTGTATACCACTGAGATTAGAACCGAAGACAAAAATTTCTCCAGGTTTCAAGGATTTTATGTTTTCTTGTGTATATTGCTGTTTTGACGCCTCAAAACATCCACCACCTATGACCCATATATACCGTTTATCGGCGAGGCACGGCGCTTTCAGAACCTTTACTCGCTTTCCTAAAGGCGAAGAATTTGAAGCGGGTATGCATTGTTTCAACAGGCGTTTATGTGTAGGACCTCCGATTTTTATAGAACGTCCCGTTTCCGGATTCACTGTTTGATTTTTCAAAAACTGCTCACAAACGTTCATTTTATTTAAGTAAAGAACAAATCTTTACAATTGAAAATGCGTTTATATTTGTATAGAAAATGAACGCGTACGATTATATTCTTAAGAAGACCCATATTCCCATGTGCAACGAGCAACACCTTTCTGGAGGGATGTGTGGGACGTGCTTTTGGGCAGGAATAACTATCCCTGTTGTTCCAGAATGTACCGTTTGCAAAGATGACACCGAAAGGTTTGGAAAACTCGTCAAGGAAAATCCGAAAGCTAAGAATTATGATTTTGAGCCCAATTGTTTCAAAGCATGCATTTGGTGGGAATGGTTTCATAGTGTTAGGAAAAACAAGTGTGGATGTTTATGCAAAGATATTTGTTCTTGTGGAAAAATCAACTATGTAGAAAAAAAGAAAGTTGTAAAAGAATTGGTGAAAGAAATGAATAAGATGAAAATTTAAAATGCTTGGTTCATTTATTTTTAAAATAAATGAAAGTTCCCAAAACCGTTTACTGAAGGTTACCCAGCTTGACATAGCCATTACCTCCCTTTTTGGCGAAGTTGGCATTCGAGTTGTAGGTTACATGGGTGTTAGGGTTCACTGTACCAGAAGCCATACGACCATAACGCCCCTGGCTGTTGCTGCCAATGTTCAGGTTCTGATCAGCGCGACGAGCCTGGGCATCCAGAGCATCTCCGTCCTGAGACTGGTAAGCGTTGGCAGCGGAAGAGTCCATACGACTGCCACGAGAAGGCAGGATGGATTCGGCGCTGGACAGTCCGAAATGAGGGTACACGCTTCTCATCATCTTTCTCTCGATGTCAGCCGCGCCAGCCTGCTGACGAGTGATGTTAGTTCCATAATCGGCATTCTCACCACTGATACCAGCAGCGGAGATGGTTACATGATTAGCATATTTGGGGCGCTGGTCATTTTCTACTTTGATGCGGTCCATGGCAGAATGACATCCGGCGCGCTTAGTGTAGAAAGAATCGGAGCAGATGGAACGTCCCGCCAAGTCCTGACCCCCCCATACAGGGCACATCATAGCGCTCGGCTCCTGATTACGGTACGAAGAAATACGCTCGGCATTTCCGGTGATTACTTTGGTGTTAAGAATAGAAGCAGTAAGTCCAATAGACATTTATTATTATGTGATTTTTTTACTTTTTTTATTTCACTCGTTTTTAACTTTTTATTTTCTCTCTCTCATCATTTTTTGTGCAATTTCAGTTTTTGAAGTTGAATAGTTTTGGTTGTATTGGATGTTTCTCTGGGTCTGAGGCAATGTAGGGACACCTTTGAACTCACCTGGGTGTAAAGAGGGAGCAAGGCGGTTGAATGAGCGCGTCGGTGCATCAATTTGAATGTTCTCTGTCTTGTTTGTCTGTGCTGTAGTCAAGGGCATATTGTTCTCAAACTCGTAACCCACCTCGTGATTAACACGAACAAAGTTCTTGCCGTCAGACTTTTGAGTTTGAAGCAAGTAATGAGGCATATTGTTCTCAAACTCGTAACCCACTTCGTGATTAACACGAACAAAGTTCTTGTCGTCAGACTTTTGAGTTTGAAGCAAGTAATGAGGTATGTTGTTTTCAAACTCGTGTCCCACCTCGTGATTGACACGCACGAAGTTGCTATTGTCAGACTTTTGAGTTTGAAGTAAATATCGAGGCATATTATTTTCGAGGTGGATTTCATCATTCAACACACCATTTCCAGCCATATTCTTAGACTTTTGTGTTTGCATCAAGTAGTGAGGCATGTTATTTTCGAGATAGATTTCGTCGTTCAACACTCCGTTTCCAGCCATATTCTTAGACTTTTGAGTTTGAAGCAAATAGTGAGGCATATTTTGTTCTAAAATTATCTCCTTATCCGGGGCTATGTACATAGCGATATTTTCACTCATGTTTGTATGAGATGAGTATTCGGGGAGATTTCTTTCCAACTCTATATTGATGTCGTCGGCGTATTGCTGTTTTCTATAGCTCATATTTGAGTAATAGTCTCCTCTGAGAGGGTTGTCTAAGACGTACGAGACTTCGAAATGTTCCTTCACGGGTTTGTCTATCTTCATAGTTTTTGTCGGTGGAATGAAACCCTCTAACTTGTCTTTAACAACCTGTCTGTATACCTTGGGTTGAGAGTCGCATAACGCAGATTTTGTATAGTCGATAAACTCTTTGCGAGATTCCACGTGAGTGGGGAGACGCGGCTGCCTCGAGAGAGGTAGAAGCTGCTCTTGACGCAACTCGGGAGGTCTGAATGCACCGCCGTTCATGATGCGGTAGGGAAGCTTTGCATTGGCTCCGCCGTTTACGTTGCCGTATTGTACAGAAACCATAGGATTTACACCTCTGGCGAAAACATTGATACTTTCGGCAAAGCGGTCACCTGAATGGTAGAACATCTCATTCAAACTTCCATCTTCGTTGACTTTATCGATGCGTCTCGTCATGATAGATTTGGGTGGGTCTCTGAGGATGTTGTTTTTATTTGTTCCCCAGCTTTCGACCGACGGAAGGGTCATTTTTGCTTTGTGACCTACAATAGCATTATATGAAATAGCCATTTATTTACACATTAAATTAAATTTAAGTTAATATATATCTATTTAATGTCATATCACTTTAGTATAACAAAAATGCCTTCCATTACAGTTAAGCGTGTTCTCGAAAATGCAGTTCTTCCCAAAAAGGCCTACGATTCTGATGTGGGATATGACTTGACAGTTGTAAATCTTGATAATGTAGTCACTATCGACGGGCGTCTTCCCGATCCCGGCGTGTTTCTTTACGACACCGGTATCGCAGTCCAGCCAGAGAATGGTTATTACGTTGAGGTAGTCCCTCGTTCATCTCTCTCAAAGACTGGTTATGCTATGGCTAATAGCGTAGGAATTATCGACCCCGATTATCGAGGGACAATCAAGGTTGCTCTTGTCAAGACCGACAAGGTAGCAAAGGAGCTTGAGCTCCCGTTTCGCGGTTTTCAGATGATTGTTCGTAAGCTTGAGCAGTCGAATATCGTTGAGACGTCTGGTGAGCTTTCTTCGACCACTCGTGGAGGCGGTGGATTCGGAAGTACAAACTTTTTTGATGTTGATATGAGTAGCGGTTCAGCTACGGTTATTGTTCCTCAGACAATCCAGCGTGGAAAGAACCGCAATCGTAGCGGCGCTTCGACTACTCTTGGAGACCCAATTGAGTAAGTTGTTATATTTGTGTATTCATTTACGTTTGATAAATGAATATGATTTAATAGATTTGTCATCGGTTGATCACGCCATCGCTTGAGAAATCATACGATCGACTTGGTCCGTCGCATCAGCCCAAAAGAAAGAATTTTTACCAATCAAAACACTTTTTACTGGCACTCCAGGAATGACCAGTTCCAGTTTTCCGGTATAACCACCTGTTATGCTGTTGTCCGCATTTGGAGGAAAGCTTATCGACAAACCGGGAGCAATTTTATGTACATAATTTATGAAAGTCATTACATTCGTTTGGTTTGATAAGAGATAATTTGAATCACTCGTAGTTGACACCATCAATTGACCGGAGACGAATTTTTCCTTTTTGACCATAAAGAAAACTACTATCGCAATAACTACCACAGCTACAACACCGCCTACTATCATCATTGTTTGAGTAGAGAGTTTCATTTATTTTATTTAGTGTTTTTCGTTAAAGAAATACAAGTTTGAAATTAAATGATTGTAGGTAGTAAAAAATTTCAAGCGATTATTAATCATCTTGTGAAAATATCAGACTGCAGCACAATCAGGGTTCATAAACACGCGTGTGCGTTGATTAAAGGTGGTAAGATAATCCAGTCAAGTGTGAATACGATTTCTAATCGGTTTATTGGACACGCCGAACAGATGATACTCCACAAGTACAAAAAGCAACACGACTTGAAAAAATGTATGCTTATGGTCATTCGTGTATCTAAATCTCAAATCTCCGATTCAAAGCCTTGCAACAATTGCCTAAAGCGTATTCAAGAACTTGGAATAAAAAAGGTGTTGTACTCTACGAATAATGGATACAACGTCGTATCGACAGACGATTTAACAAACAACCACCTTTCGTGTCACTACAAGTCCAATTCAAATTTAAAGTCTCATTTCCTCTTAAAAAGGAATGGATAACCAAGGCAAACAGTATCTTGAATTATTAGAGGACATTCTCGAGTTGAAAGTTCTGGAAACTGACAATATCAATTCTCGACTTAAGAACATCTATATGCGCGTAGCCGATTACATCGAAGAGACGAGTGATGTGTTTGAAGAGTTTCTCGAGAGTGAAAATGCGGCCGAATCAGAAGAAGAAGATTATGAGGAAGATGAAGACAACGATGACTACAACGAAGAAGACCCATATCGAATGACTTAAACTCTCCGCTCTTAAATTGATTATTTGTTTCAAGTATATAAACAAATAACAGTTCTTTTAAAATGCCCCGCAACGAAAATGATGAAATGGTCGACGAAGACTGGGTTGAAGATTGTGATCAAGACACTTACGACTTTGAAAATGAAGATGAAGTCGAGCGCAAGCTTGTTTTCAACAACATGTGTTCCGACGACGAGGATGAGCAATCCAACAGCCATATCAACGCACGGTACAAGAAGCGAATCGTCAAGAACATCTTTGTGAACTTGCCCAGGATGGACAACGAAAACGCTCCTCTTCAAGAGGAGTTGAAGGAGGATGCAGGGGTCAAGCTTAACTTACAGTCTGGCGGTTGGTCCGTGAAAAAGGTTAAAGTGGATGATATGGCGAGCGCACTGCCGTCTCTTTCAGACTCGAAGCTTCAAACACCCAAGAAGAAGTTTTCAGCCTCTCGAGACGGAGGATGGAAAAAGATGACTGACTTTTTTTCCTCCTTTGAGGAACAAAATTACAACCAAGCTCCTCCCCCTCAGGCAACTCAAGAAGAGGAGTTCAAGGTCGTTAGAAAGTCGAAGGACAGGGTTCCACGAGTCGCGCCTCCTCCTATTGTTGAGGAGCGACGCCCTCAACTCGAGGCTCCTCGAAATATGAAGTGTACCAAGATGTGTAACTCTGGAAAGGACTGTAAGAGGCCTGGATGTAACTTTGCTCACAGTATCGATGAGTTCAATCCCATCACGTGCAGGTTTCAATCGCGTTGTACGAATTCAGGGTGCACGTTCAAGCACGATTCCGAAACCAAGGAGAACTACCTTTCCAGAATTCAAGCGCTTCAAAAGTGAAACTTGGACACAGAACCACTCGGAGATGATTTCTGAGAAGGTACACGACCCTGAGAAGGTATACGACCGAGTGTGTAGTACATAATAACACCTATCTGAGCAATAAAACCAAAACCTGGGCTAAACATAAGAACAATGAGCAGCAGGCTTATGTACCATTGCAACTTCAAATCAAAAAGACAATAAAGAGAGTATATTATCACAGCTAAGTCGATAATAACAAGTAACACAAAAACCATAACGTCCCGTCTGATTCCGGTAGGAAGAGATGTGTCAGTATCACCCTCGCAGTTGCACTGACAGCTTTTTGTATACTTTTCTTTTTTACTTAGGTGAAGAAGAAAGGCGCTTGACAACATTTATTAATGTAATAAAAAATTACATTAATAAATGGCAACAAGAAATTGCTTTGAAATACCGAAACTACAAAGAGAAATAAAGCGAACGGTTGACTTGGCCGAATCGCATTTTCAAGTGTCAGACCCGGTAAGGGGGGATATCAGTTTTATCGAATCAATCTTACTTTCCGCCTTTCCAAAAACCGAAGTCTTTCAGAATTGCTTAGAAAGTTTTATGTCCAAAACTTACGAAGACGACGGAAACAAGCTCAGAGCCTACTACGAGATTTTAAATGAAGCGTACGCTGATAGAGTCGGTTCGTTTGCAGTCTTTGCAGCCGAAAGAAAGTTTACGGGAAAGTTTAACATTGACCCTTCTGTAATCGAACTGAACATCTTAGACCAAACCATCCACCCCATAGTAAAGACTAATTATACCAGATTTTTATTAGACAATATGTCACCTCACAAACTTGGCATTCCAGGAATGTACCAAAACGAGGACGACTTGTTGTATGACATCTATGTGGCTACTGAAATGGCTGATTTTTTGAACAGCTACGACTACAGGTTCTACTCTAATCGAGAAATGTTAAACGTTAATAGAGAGGAGAATCCATATCATAAAACATTTTTTATGTTTGAACATTGTGATGTTGCGGGGAAAACGGATTTTTCTAATAGTCTTCTTGAAAAGAACTTGTTTCTTAAAAGTTTTAAAACCAACCCAGAATCTTACAAGAAAGTAATCAGTGAAATAAACGAACCGTATCAATTCATTCATCGCTCTTGGAACAATACGTTAATAAGACGAAAGAACTACGCTCTTGTTTGCATTAAAATCACAGTTTTTATCGACTTTTTCCATCGCTTCGTAGAACCCAAAATTAGAAACGAACTCACACAGCTCTATACGTCAGGCAACGGCGACCCCAAATTTGAAAACAATGAGCGTGCTATCGACTTTATGCTTTCTAAATTTGGAGAACTTGTTGTCTTTCTTTACAACCCATACAAGGACATATCTCACGAGCTGGAAATGCTCGACAGAGTGTACGCACAATATACCGAGAGAAAAATTCAAACAGAGAGACCTGAGATTATCAGAGATTTGAACAGTGTAATGGCCCACTTAAAAATTCCAGTTTCGCCAATTCCAAACAACCCTCCTATGGAACTTGTCTTTAAGAAAAAGAAAACTGTCATCAAGGTCTACGCAGATAGAACCGAACCTGTAGAATTTTCTTATATGGCTCTTCAAAACACTGATGTACCTTTTGTGATAAATGAAGTTGGTTTACCCTTTAATTCTGTGAAAGAATTTATGACATTTGCAACACTCGAGAGTGTCTTTGGTATGTCAAAAGAACAATCCTATAGTATGCGAGGTAATTTTGGATTAATTTTTCAGATGTTCCAAGAAACTGTTGCTTGCGCGGTCAAGGATGCCATAACCATAGGCGTTGACCAGCTTATGAAAAGTCCAGACGTACATGCACAGCTTTCCAAGAAGCCAAAAACAACCGGCTATACTTACACATTGAATGTTCCGAAATCCCCATTCTTCGATTTCTTCAGTAATTATCTCACCACCTATATCACCAATACAGCCCCCTCTATAGAAATTGTGACTATAACGAACCCCGTGATTCTTAATTGGATAGAAAAGAGACAAAAGCACCTTCAACAGATATTTTTTGCTGTTAGGGAGCATTCCAAGGTTGCTGATAAGATAAAGAAGAGAGATGCACTTTTCAACCTTTTCAGCTTGGTTTTCTGCTTGGACAGAGTCGAATCTACTATAAAGATACCTGCAAAGGCACAGGACAAGCTTATGGACGACTGTGAGCTATACGTAAGAGAAGAACTCTCATTTGTTCTTGGCAGAACTGGGGTCAGCGAAGACGACCTCGCAGAACTTCTTCAACACAACGGTGAGTCAGTATCCGAAAAGTACTCAGTATTCAGCACACACAATGCTCACACTTTAGTGGAAAGTTTGTATAGAAAAATTTCTCCATACATTCTTAAGCAGGGTGAAGAACCTGGTGAAATAAATTACAATTTGTGTCTTTCTATCATACTTGGAAAGAAAGTAAAGGGTGCAACCCGAGAAAATCTTGCCGAGAAAATAACAGAGAATCCAAAGCTACTTCACGCTTTGAAACTCCTCTATCATCTGTACATATCACAAGATGCGTAAATTTATATTATTTTTTTCTAATATAAATGTACAACGTAGGCCAAGGAGACAATCTTCTCTCAGCAGGAAAGGTTGCGTATCCGAAATATGAAAATTGTAATGTGACCGGAAAAGAATACCCGTGTTCTTACATCTTACCAGACCATAAGAAACGCCCCGTAAGTATCCCTTTAGGAACTTATGAGAACCCATACAATGAATATGGGTATGTTGAGAACTACGTGGAAGACACTCAGCAAACACGGTCTGGAGAGTTGTCAGACCGGTTGATTTTAATAATTATGATTACGCTATTGGTCGTGTTTTCTGTATGCACCTATATGGCTTTTCAAGATAAGATGTGATTAATCATTGTCTTTGACTCTTCGCTGAACTGGCTCAAGATTTTAATCTTTTCGCACTCGTCTACACTTACTTTTTTGAAGCAATTAAGAAAAATGTTTATATGCTTTTCCATAACTTCAAAAAACGGAAACATCACTTTCATATCTACTGCGTTGGACATCTTTCCGATATGGATGTGATAGATGCATTCAACAAGCCGAGTATACTTCTCTAAAACTCCGGTTTCCTCGTCACTCAGAGTCATAACGTAATTACCTTCTTTTCTCAAACTCCCTATGTACATAGGGAGGATGCGGTCCCTAAGAAAGGGGAATATTTTAAAGCGAAAAACAATAGGTGTGTCAAGTTCCATTTATTATATGACTTACAAACTTAAATCACTTTACCGTTATAACTAAATTAAACCTCTTTTCCGTATCTTTTACACTGGCTTTAAAGTTCGGAAGATTCCAGAGTATCCACCTCGCCCAGAATCCCGGAGTTTCAATTCCACTCTTTTTCCAGTTCTCTCTTGCCTTGTGTCTGTTGATGTAACGGAGGTACCTCTCATAGTCTTTGTGTATGGTATAGTCTTCATACCCCTTTGCTCCAAAATGAACAGTCTTGTTTCCAACTTTAACCATAAATTTTTTCTCTGCACGAGATGACCGTGAGAGTGTTACTTTTTCCATTTATTAAAAAGAAAAAGATTACATTTTTGGATATGTAGGGTTTTAAACTTCTCCGTAATATTTACGCAAATGCGCGTGCCTCGGATTGCTCATCATATTTTCGTACTCGCGTATGGCTCCGCTTCTGCCCCTGTCAAGGCTGTCCGTTCTCTCTAAGAATACCAACATGTTCTCTCTTCTTGCTTTATATTTCTCTTCTTTTGCTTGCTGTTTCTTTCTCTCTTTTTCCAACTTTTTGGCGTGTTTCGCAGCTTCTTTTTCCAACTTTTTGGCGTGTTTCGCAGCTTCTTTTTCCAACTTTCTCTGTTCCTTTGTGAGATTCTCAACAGCTCTTACCGCGTCGTCGATGGTAGGCTGACACGCTTCTTTACGAAGCTTTCTATCCTCGGCGGTTTTACCCTTTTTTACGAATTCGTCGCAACTTTTAATAGCTTTTGATAAAGCTGACAGTGACATTTTTTTATTAATATAAAATTAATAAAAAAAAAATAATTCTCAAAAAGTAACACTCTGCGCGAGATGAGTGTGAGAGTGCTACTTTTCCATTTATTAAAAAGAAAAAGACAACATAAAAAAATTTGAAGACAATTATAAATGAAAAAAGCATGGCTTGCTATTGCAAACAAACGTTATGCTTCTGAAGCTGCTGTTAAAAAAGAATATCAAAAAGTAGTGGAAAAAAAAGCTCGAAAATGGCAGAAATAGAACAAGAATGGGTAGACATAAATCTTTCCCCTCTCATGGAATTTATGGGTGATGAAAGTGTTTGGATGGCTGTTGTTCCGGGTGTTAAAGTCGAGGGTGCACACGGAAGAGCGAGTTCCAGAGGAAAACCGAAAACTCCCTATCCGCTTGCGGTTTTCAGTGGAGCGCATTGGAATTCCAGAAAAGGTGGAGAAAGTGTCTTCTTTGACCCGTACGACCATTACCAAATCCCCGGTACAAACCAGTTTTGCCAAACATTTGCAATGATGTACCTTGTAGATAGTTTGCCATTACCTCTTCCCGACGGGTTGGAAAAACATTACGAATACGCTGTTTACGCACTCGAGTTTATAAAGAGCGTCATTATAAATTTGGATGCAACTACAGAGGCTTTCAACGTAACCCCCAGTATTACAAGGAAGACACTTCTCAAAAAAGTGAACGAGTGTCTTAACTATCCAAACATAACAGTTAATGCTATCGAATTGCCTTAGTTTATTCTTATTTTTACTTATAGAAATAAGAATTACTCCTCGTCAATGTCAGGAATATCATCGACAGAAACAGTGGGTCCCTTCATCTTACGCTTCTTGACATTAGGCTGACTTTGCGTCGCGGCGGGAGCTGTTCCCATCCCGTTGATTACGTTCATCAAATTCGAACCCGTCTTCTTCAGAATCATCTTTGAGATAATGAAGAACGCCGCGTTCATAATAACCAAAAAGAGAAGACGAACCTCTACAGGCCACTTGGAGCCAGAAGGAACGTACGACTTCTCACCGAGCTCTATCAAGAGCTTCTCATAAGAACTCATCGAGACCATCTGTTGCTGGGTGAACCCACTCATATCAAAGCCAAAGAAATTACCGCATGCAAATTCCATAAGCATAAATCCACCCATCAAGTATCGCTTGTAATCCTCTACAGACTTGTCAAGAGACAGTGTACGTAAAGTCATCTCATACGACTTTTTCATCTGGTCGTAATCTGAATGAATTGAGAACTCGGGTACGTTTTCGGTTTTGTAAGACTTCTTGAGTAGCTCAAACTTGAAGAGAAGCTCTCTCTTTGCATCATCTTTCTCTTGGTCGTTCATAGACGTGTGACCGATGTCTTCAACTTCTCGCTTACGAACAAACTTACCACTCTCTTCAAGGTCTTTAAGAGAAGGTGCATTGTACTGCCCCTTTCTGTCTCCAGTCTTGGTTGGAATTTTCTCGTCATCCTCGTCTGAGCTATCCAGCAATTCTTTCATGCGCTTAGAGATTCTCTTGTCACTCTTTTTTGAACCTGAACTTCTCTCACTTGCGTCGTCATCATCATCATCATCATCATTGCTCTTTCGCCTTCTATCCTCTTCATCATCTTCGTCTTCATCCTCTTCCTCTTCACTCCGGTCATCCTCTTCACTCCGGTCATCCTCTTCACTCCGGTCATCCTCGGTATCCTCATCTCTCTTTCGCATTCTGTCATCGTGAGATTTCGACTTTTCGTATTCGCTATAATCAGTCTGGTCCGGAGAATTGGGTTGGGAATCCTTAAACTCGAGCTTACTACTGCCATTGGGCTCGTAAGCTTTATTAACAAGTTCCGGCTTTATCTTAGACTTGTTTTCCAGCAACTCGAGATAAAGAATTGGCATATTGGGAAACTTTTGCTGGAAAACCCTGTTTTTAATTTCTGGGTGGAGTGGAACCTTGACTATCTTCACTTTTTTAGATGTCATTTTTAGAATAAGACTTCTACTTTAAATTATAATACACCTGCCAAATTCATTTTTTGCTTACAGGCAAAGCAGTTGTCGGGGTTATTACACGACATGTGACACGCGTTACAAGCAAGATATGGTTTCCCGGCGGTGTCCGGTATCTGCCTAATTTCAGGGTCACGCTGCATACACATCATCTGATTGTTACATGTATAACAGTTTGTTTGATCGGTGCATTCTGAGGAACATGCACGACATTGTGAATTCACAGACGTGTTCTCAAAGCACGTGTTAGGACCGGGGAGACCGTATTTTCCAAGTGTCGTCTCAAACTGCTCCTTCTTCATCTTAATCACTATTAACAAAACAACAACGATTAGCGCAGCCAGCCCAAGATAAATGTATGGTTTAGTCATTTATCTTACATATTATTTTTACAAAACTCCTTGAGAATGACGACGAATTCCCAACATAAACGCGTCACACTTGCTGCACGCTGACGGAGTGAGACGCGGTTCGCTTCTATCACACTCTTGACACGCATGTACGTAACGCTGGTCATTTACACGAACCATAGGGTCAGCTCCAACACTCTCGAAGAATTTCACCAACTTAGGGTCTGTACCCACATTGTCACCCTGTAATATAGGGTCGTATACGAACTTATCCTTTTTCATAAAAAAGCACGCAACGCCTATCGCGAGTAGTAAACCGCCAAATACTGCTACAGACATGTATTGCATAGAAGAGGAATCACCCTTTTTAAGTTTGCTCATAAAGTATGTTGCACTTGCGGCAATTGAAAGACCAATCAATGCTATGGCTATACATAAAGCTTTCGACATTTACTTATAACAAATTTTTTATATTTTTCCAATTCCAAAATTTGGGGGAATTGTTAAACGCGGTGTTTGTTTTGTCCGCCTTGTAAGGTTCTATCGGCCTGAATACGAAAATAAGAATTAACAAAGTCAGGACCACTACTCCAAACGCTGTCAAACTCAGTGTCTTAATGTCCATTTATTATTAGATAAAACCAAATTTTACCAATTCTTTTCCAACGTAGTTTTCTATTTCGTGATGTTTGACATTGTATGGAACCTCTATAAGGGTTATTCCATTATCTTTGCACATGTTGCGCTTCATATAGTCTCGATATTTTTGGTTTTGAAACGCCTCCTTGTTTTTATGGAAATATGGAATGTACTTGTAGTGCTGCTGTCCTTGGTACTCAAAGGCGAGCTTCAGCTCAGAGTTGTACCCGTCTAACTCGAGGTTGTAATCACCGCCTGTTACGGGGTTATTGAGAAAATCGGGTCTGGCTTTTGCGAACCTCTTTTTGAATGTTCTTTCAAAGTAGTTTCGGCAAATGGTTTCACCTTTGCTCTCTTTGGGCTTTGGGATATACTCTCTCGGAGAACCATAGCCATAGCTCGGCGTGATTTCGGTCATATGAACACGTTTGTCAAAAGTTCCACGTTTTCCGATGCGTGTCAGCGCATATATGATAAGAAAAAGGACGCTTACTACGACAAGTATATCAAAGCCGTATTTTTCCCAAAAATTCGAAATTATTTCAAACATTTATTATAACAGTTAATAAATGAATGCTGAGAAAATATGTCATGAATGGCGCAAAAATCCGTTGGTAAATCCGGAAACAAAACGCGCAATCAAAGCAGATGGTCCCAAATACAAAGAGCTGCAAAAGTTGTGCAAAGACAAAGCAAGCCCCCCTAAAGGTAAGGAGCAGAGCCCCCCTAAAGGTAAGGAGCAGAGCCCCCCTAAAGGTAAGGAGCAGAGCCCCCCTAAAGGGAGTCCCAACTCGGGGATTAGTGATATTTGTAAAAAATGGTTTGAGAACAAGGGCGTTAATCCCAGAACAGGAGCGGGTATCAAAGTCGGAGGACCCACATACCTTAAGTTGGAAAAAGAGTGTGGGAAAGGTGCAACTTCCGCCAAAAAGCCCGAACCAGCGCCTCCTTCATCTCTTGCTTCGAAAACGGTAAATGAACTTCGTGTTATAGCTAAGAACGAAGAAATTAGAGGTTATTCCAAAATGAAAAAGGATGACCTTATCAACCGTATTACAGAAAAACAAAGAAAGAAAACAACTATCATCCGTAGGAAAAAGATTAAGATAACTAAAATATCATTTTCACCTGCACCAGAACCTAAAAAGGATTTCTCTCTGCCATTAATTGCACCCATTATACCGGCTCCTATTCCAATCACTATGAGAACCCCAACCATCCCACCCGTTCCTAATTACGTTCCTCAAACGCCGGTTGTACCAAAAGCTACAATGCCAGTTGTATCACAACCAAAGGCTCCAACGCCGGTTGTACCAAAAGCTACAACGCCAGTTGTAACACAACCAAAGGCTCCAACGGCGGTTGTATCACAACCAAAGGATTTGACCGATTACATTTTCCAACTGGTGTCCACGAAAAAAATTAGCCTTGATCCGTGTACTCTAACCGATAGATTAGGAGCAATGTTGAAAAAGGTAGAGGGTAAGCTTCTTTCCCCAAAGATTATTTCATTGTCAAAATCAAGCTTCGCACGGTCAGTGAGCGTGGATATTACTCTAAATGACGACACCAAGCTACGAGCTTTCTTAAAGATTTGGTTTACAAATATCGCTATGACCAGACGCGTCGAAAACCCTCTGGATTACGAGAGAGAGGTATACATATACATAACACAAAACATAATCAAAACGAATCAATCTCCAAATTTCATTCCTCTTTTGGCTGCATCATTATGTCCCCTAACTACAAAGTTTAATCTTTCAGAGGACCTCAACATATGGGTTCCAAAAGCTTTTGCCCAAAATCCCGGTTCAAAATTTAATGTAATACTAACAGCTTCCAGTCCAAATATAGAAAGTTTTTACGATTTTTCTAAAAAACCAAGTTTGACAATTGCTGATAAATCTTCTATCATATTTCAATTGTTTCACGCTCTTTACTGTCTTTCGGTTCATAGGATTAACCATTTGGACCTACATCCAAGAAATATCTTAATTGAAACACTAAGAGAGCCTATTTGTTTTCGTTTTGTCGTAGGTTCAAATCAAGTGACATTCCTTACAAGATACGTAGTTAAGATTTTTGATTTTGATATGGCCAATGTTGAGAAATTGGGAGCAAACCCTGTCTATATGGGTAGAGATAATTTCGACATTCTTTATAACAACCCTCAAGTGTTCAAGGAAAACAGAGACCTTTATCAAATTCTGTGTGAGCTCTTAAGAGAAAGGAGACAAGGAGAAGAAGGAGAGAAGCGAGACGAGGGAGACAAGGAGAAGAAGGAGAGAGAGGAAGGAGAGAAAGGAGAGGAGAGAAAGGAGAGGAAGGAGAGGAAGGAGTTATCAAAGGAACATTTTAGAGAGTTGGTAACAGAGCTCTTACCATCGAAGACGCTTACACACGAGAAAATGAGTTACGAAAAAGTCAAAGAGTTTAAAATATCTCTTTCGAAGACGACACTTGATAATATAAGCAGAGAAACCCCCGCCAATGTAAAAGGTGACTTGAAGACTTATCTCTTACCTGTGGATAGGCTTAAAATCATTCTTAACCCTGTAGAATTTCAAAGACTCGAGGCAGGCGTACCAAAAATAGAATTAATGCAGATGTTGTTTTTTATTGTGAAAAACGACACTTTGCGTGTTGGAAAGGGCTGGTTTTGTCAGATGCTCCACGTTCTCAAACAGGACCTTTACTACCCTGTCAAAAACTACTTCACAGACAAGGCTCTATTTGACAGACTCACCGCACGACTTGATAAACAAGGTGTACCTGAAAAGACGTTTGTAATCTAAAAAAACGGGACGTGGTTCCATCCCAATTCTTCAAACAGGGTTTTGAAAACATCGTCGTGAAACGTTTTTCTGTCTATCGTTTTTAGTATGTTAAACTCTTCTTTTTTGCAATGAAACTTGTTTTTGTTCAGTAGTTGAAAGAATACGTAATGTATGTTCATAAAACTTTTTCTTGTAATTTTTTGTTCATACTTGAAACGTTTAATGTAAAGGTTTACAAGAGTGTCGAAATCTATGAGAAGCTGGTCTTCAAGATGTGAAATATCTCGGCACTTTATGCCTGTCAATTGTGAGTAGATGTAGTTGACATTCTCGTACTGCTTATCATATCGTAATTCCTTAAGGAATAACAATATATGGTCTTTTTTGATTTTAGAGTACCGCACTTCTTTGGGTGTATTTTCGTCTCCAACAAGAAGATTATGTTTATTAAACTGCTCTTCGAGGTCTTTGAAAACAATTTCTGGTATTTTACAATTCTGCTTTCCCTGGAACTGATTGATACAATCACGAAAATGGGACCGGCGTTCATACGTGTATTTCTGAAGAATGTTGGTTCTGGACATATCCTTGTAAGAGACCAGCTTCATACCTGACCCACTTTCGTTCCCGCAATTGACACATAACAAACAATTGTCAGAGATTATCAGACTCTTCCCTTGACACATCTCACACACTTCTTTCTTTTCTATATCCTCATCGCAAAGCTCCAAATTAGAATATTTTTTTGCAATCTTAAGAAATTCCCAGACGAGCCTTTGTTTGTCTTCGTTTTCTTCTGGTTTATTTGCGGAAACAAAGCTTATCTTTATCGGCTTCTTTAGAATCTCTTTGTATTTTTGAAGAATGAGAGCCGTATCATTCAGGTAAAAATTATAATTTTGATTCTTCTCAAACTCGTCTATCATTCTGGTGTAATTTTCTGATGTTTTTTCTAACCGATTTCTAAGAGAAGGGTCTAAATCTGGTTTTCTTAAAAGATTATCCAGGTCGTTTATGGTTTCTTTATATTTTTTTATTTTCTCCTCTTCGCCCCGCAGCTTTTCCTGGATTTTCTGGTCCAGCGTGATGATGTCTATTTCCATTTGTTAAAATTTAGAGGGTATTTTTAAATTCTCTTTTAAGGAAAATAATTAACAAAATTTTTTTTAAATTCTCTGTCTATAATAAATGTCGATTGTTCAATCTTTGACCTCTGCTTTTATTGACGTTGCTACTTATGATGAGTTGGAGAAGTATATGTACGGTGGTTCTGAAGCCACTGCCTATTTCGTCTGCAACCACAAGACTGCGACCTGGTTTACTATCATCCCCACCCAGCTTCAGACCTCTATGGGTCAGTCCAACAGCTTCAACTCTGAGTGGTCTGCTTCCATCTCCCGCGCCGGTGATTATCTGAAGAGTGTATGGCTCCGTGCTGTTGTAAGCAAGGTGCAGTTCAACCAGACCAGCCAGCAGCTGCTGGGCCGCTGGACTCACAACCTGGGTCACAATCTTATCAAGGAGTGCTCCATCACCTTCAACGATTTGATTGCCGCTCGCTTTGACAGCTATTACCTGGACTTCTGGGCCGCCTTCACCGTACCCGCCTCCAAGCAGGTTGGTTACAACAACATGATCGGCAACGTGCCTGAGCTTACCCACGGCGCTCAGAACCTGCCCTCGTACACTCTGAACGTACCCCTGCCCTTTTTCTTCACTCGTGACACCGGTGTAGGTCTGCCCACGGCTGCTCTGCCCTACAACGAGATGCGTATCAACTTTCAGGTACGTGACTGGACCGAGCTGCTGGTTGTATACCCCAACGCCTGCTCTCCCGGACGCCCCGCGACTACCGCCGATTTGCTAAATGGTACTGCACCCACTTTGACCAGCACCTACGTATGGGCCGAGTACGCCATCGTGTCCAACGACGAGCGCAAGCGTATGGGTTGCGCCCCTCGCGATATCCTGGTTGAGCAGGTCCAGACCGCTCCTCGCACCACCTTCAAGCTTGGCGAGCAGCAGGGTTCGTCCACCGATATTCGCTTCTCGCACGCTGTAAAGGCTCTGTTCTTCGCTGTACGCAATACCTCCGTAGCTTCTGAGTACTCCAACTACACTATTGGCAACATAGGTACTGCTGGTCAGCCTCTGAAGAATGTCGACCCTCTGTCCAACGCCACGCTGCTGTACGAGAACACTCAGCGTCTGGCCGGTCTGCCCTCGGATTACTACTCTCTGGTAGAGCCCTGGTTCAAGGCCCCCACTATCCCCTCCGCCACTGGCTACCACATGTACTCGTACTCTCTGAATGTGTACGATATCAACCCCCTGGGTTCTACCAACTTTGGCAAGCTGACCAACGTAACCCTGGATCTGGCCTCTCAGGGCAAGACTTTCCCCGCCGATTCTGGCAAGGTAACTGCCGATGGCCGCACCATCACCTACACCTACCAGACCATCATCTGCGCTCTGAACCACAACGTCATCCGTATCTCGGGTGGTGCTCTCGGCTTCCCAGTTTTATGAGCTCTGGGATTGTTGGTATTTTATCTATATTTTATTACAAAAAAATAAAATATTCAGACGGGAAATAATTGGTAGAGGGGAAATAAACTCAATTCCGGCAATACCTTTGTAATAGAAACAAAGCAAAAATGGACGAAATCATCGCAAAAATTCAAGTCGCAATCGACAACAAAAGTATATTCTTGGAGATAAACGACGAGACTCCACGTTTGAAGACTTTAGAAGTAGAGTTTACAAGTAGTTGCGGGCATAAACACACTCGAACCTTGCGTCTTCTTTACAAAAATCTTCTGAAAAACAACAACACATTCTATTGTCACACCTGTGCGATTTCGAAAGGAAAAATTAAATGTCTTAACCCAGAATCAAAAACTTCACCCGAGTGTATAAGGGCTTTTCCTGACAGGACAAAACCGCAAAAAACCGATAGCGAAGGTAATGTGTGGGTAAAGATTTCAAAACCATTTGACTCGTACTCTGTTTCCAACAATGGAAATGTACGAAATGATAACTCTCGAAAAATCTTGAAACAAGAAACAAAACAAGCTGGTTATTGTCGTGTTGTCTTGTGTGGAAAAGTTGACGGTACATCAGTGAGATCAAAACCCCATATTCATCGTCTTGTTGCATATGCCTTTTTACCAAATCAAGAAGATGATCAAGTTGTTGTGGATCATATAAACGGCGAGAAAACAGACAACCGAGCCGCAAATCTCAGATGGTGTACTCAAAAGGATAATATGGCGCACAGAAAGAAAGAGGTCGCTCCAAGGGATGTTGGCTACAAAAAAGAGCTACTAACATCTGATATAGAGTGGAAACCCATCAAGAGGCATAGTTTAGATATTCTGGTTTCAACTACTGGATTAATTAAATCAAAAACTATCATAACAGATGGACAACTGAACGGGGGATACAGGAGATTCGCCGAGTACTCTATTCATCGTCTTGTAGCAGAAGCATTTCTCACTTTACCTGAAAACCATGAGGAGAAACTAATTGTTAATCATAAGAACGGAAACAAAGAAGACAACAGAGTAGAAAATTTGGAGTGGATTTCTCATTCTGAAAACAGTATGCACGCGTCAAACAGTGGTCTCTTAGATTTTCGGAAACGTCCGATTCGTCAATACGATTTGAACGGCAAGTTTATAACCGAATTTCCAAGTCAGGCTGATGCAAGCCGTACGCTTAAGATAAGCGAAGACGCCATTTATATGTGTGTAAGTAAATCAACTCAGTCATCTGGCGGATTTATCTGGAGATACTCAGATGAGTGTTCTGATACGGAAATCAAAGCGGTTATGAAGGGAACTCGAGAAATTTTTAAGAAAGAAGTCCAAACCGACAACGTAATATCATGTTATTCCAGTATCGCAAATGCCGCAAAAGAACTTGGATTTTCTGAGCATAAAGTTAAAAACTTTGCAAATTCAAAGAAGCCATTCAGCAAAACAGAGTACCTGTGTTTTGCTGAAGAAGGTAACAATGATGCTTATACGCAACGATCAAAAGCTCGAAAAGTATTAAGACTCGATAGTCAGGGTTGTATAATTTCAACTTTCGATAGTATAAAGAAAGCCGCAAAGGAATCGAAGATGGGAGAAGGGACGGTCAAGAAGTGTTGCGAACAAGGAAAGAGCGATAAAGATGGATTGTTTTGGAAGTATACTTAAATAAGCACTCAATTAAATTTTTCATTAATAAAATGGACGTCGTTATCAAAACGTTATCTGATAAAAGCGCTGCTTTTCTGAAAGACCAAACCCAATTGAATCCTGATATGATCAAAACACTCGAAATCTATACCGGTCCCGGATATAAAAAAATAAATAAAGTTTTAAGAGAAACTAAAGGTAACATTGACTCTTTGCCTGAAAGTGATGAAACTAAAAAAGATATAATGCTTATAGATAAACTTTTCAGCCTCGCTGACCCTATAACGGAACCCATAACTTTATACAGAGGCGTGGGTCGCGAGGCGTATACAACAAAACAAGATTACGCTTTTATCTCTGCTTCGTGTGAAATAGAAACAGCTGTAGTGTTCACCAATTTGTATAATTTAGAAAAGAAAAAAGGAGAAAGGCGAACCTGTTGTTTAATTGAGATTAACGTACCTGTTGGAACTAGATGTATTTTTTTGGAAGAAATCTCATTGAATCCAGGCGAGAAAGAAGTGCTTTTACCAAGAAATGGAAAGTTTATTCTTACCTCTGTCGGATTATCGACAGACTCGTCTAATCTAGACACATATTTTGTTACATTTGTACCACATACGGCGGAGGAATTTACAGTTATGTCAGACACTGTCGTAAAGGCACACGAAAAACTAAAAATCTTAGAAAAGGTTGTAGAAACGGTCGAGAAAGAAGCAACACTCGAGGCTCATTATCAGGCAAACAGTCTCTTATACTCTAAAAAACTTTGAAACGGGATCGCGATCCATCAAGGTCAAAACAAAATTTAATTGATTGAAAAAGATATAAACCAAGTGCTCTCGTAGTCGTCTACTCTTTGCCCTACCCCACATCACTCACTCATCACTCCTCGTCGCTGCTATCGTAGTCGTCGTCCATCATGTTTGCTTGCTTCCATGAAGAGTACGCCTCGTCCCGCACGTCCACACGCAGCCTTTGTTGCAAAAAGTACAAAATCTCATACGACTTGTAATCCACACAGTTCTTGACAATCTTTTCAACATCATAGTGACTCTTGAAGTCCTTTCTGAAGGTAATCTTGAAACGCTTGAGATTGTGTGTCGCTATCAGACCAAGGAGTTCGGTGTACTCGAATACGTACCCCTTTTCGGCGAGCCACATACCCCCGCTGATTGCACGGGTGTCTGTCAAAAAGCTGTTTGAAATGACATGATCGCACTTTTCCAAGATGTTCGTGTACTTTCGTTGAACCGCGGTGCCATACAGGTAGTCTGCGATGTACAAGGCACCTTCTTGTAGAGCAAGTGCAATGGTCGCCTTTTCGAAGAGCAGCCCTTGCTTGATGCAGTGCTCTGCGACTTCTACGTTGTCGCAGAGCGTCGCAGCGTACATAACCCTTCTAAGGTTTCCTTGCGTCTTGTCGTGTAGGAAGTTGTTGATGTACGACCAATCATTCATAGAAACTGCGACCTGCATTTCAGTGAGCATGGCTGAGTAGAGGGATGTGGAGAATACCTTTGTATAAAAAAGTTGTCAAAATAAATCAATTACATACGTGATTGATTTAATCTTCAAGAGCCTTACTTTACGAGCTTATAAGAACTGTCAAAATCAATGATGTGTTCATAATCTCGTCCTTCCGGTTGGGAAAAGGTGATTTTAATGTCGAAATCATAATCCCGTCCAACGAGTTCTTTAGAAACCACAACTCCCAAATTCTTAATTTCCCCTTTTAATTTCCGGTAGCACGTTGCGCCTATTTGCCAATCATCAAAATAGATATGTCCAAAACCGTCGTTGCTCATTTTTAGTTTTAAAAGCAAGTGTGTGTAAGAAATCATTTCGATTATCAAAAATTTTCATTAAAATAAATGGAAGTCATTAAAACGCTCTTAGCTAAAAATGACATTTTTGAAAGACCAAAGTAAACTAAATCCTCATATGATTGAGGCGGTGAAAAATTACACTGGCCTCAGCTTCTCAAGAATAAATAAGATTCTGAGAGATATGAAAGGCGGCATCGAGCGTTTACACAAAGAAGACAAAACGAAAAAGGAGATAATGAATATCGACGCCCTTTTTAGCCTTGCAGACCCTATAACCGAACCCATAACTCTATACAGAGGTGTTCGCCTCGAAGGGTTCACAAAAGAAGATTATGGTTTCATTTCAACTTCTTACGATATATACCAAGCTCTGCGTTACACTAACCCCAAATGTTGTGTAATGGTTATTAACGTACCTGTTGGAACCAGATGCATTTTTGTAGAGAAAATTTCTCAATACGAAGAAGAGAGGGAAGTGCTTCTGCCGAGAAATGGAAAATTTGTTCTTACTTCTGTTGGGCTATCGCAAGAGGCAGGCGAAAAAGACAGATATTTTGTTACGTTCATACCGAGTACTGCAGTGGAAGTTGCAACTATATCTGACGCGGTGGCAAAGGGTGCTGAAAAACTAAAAATAGTGGAGAGCGTTGTAGAAGCTGTCGAAAAAGAACTCTTGCCAGGTCCTGAGGCCCACTATTACACAAATCAACTCCTATATGTGAACAACTCTGAAGGTAAGTAAAGCTTTATAACATAAATGCAAACATGACGTAACCCCAAAGCATTAACATTCCCATATTATTTATAGAGTTCAGAGCGTCCTCACGGTCTGTTGGTCGTAAAGCTCGTATTAACCGCATACCGTTTTGTCCGAGATGCTCTTCGATAAAATTTCGAGCAAATTCTTCGCCTCTTCTGGTACGACGACCACCAACTTCTGTTATGTATCTGTATTTTTGAACCAAGTTCCGTGCTTTCGTGACAAGACTTCTATGTCTCGCTCTGGTCATATCTCTATCTATATGATTTCTAACCAATTCATATACGCCATCCCAAGTATCTGGGAGTTCAGTGATTTCTATATCAGGCCTAAAAGAGAGTTCACGTTCTTCTTCGACGGGTTCTTCAGCAACTCCTCTGAAAGCTTCGTCCATTCTAAGCACCAATCCCACAGTTTCTCCCGGAATCTCTTCTCTTGTTACTGGGTTTCTAAAATTAACTGTACTGCGTGTTCTCATATCGTTTGCGAGATTCACAAGGTCGAAGCAGTGAAACTTTCCAGGAACGGCCGACGGTATGGTTACGATAACGCCTCCGCGTCTGATAATCTCTTCGTATGTTTCCATTCCGTAAATTTCTGTTTCGTTGTGACATATGTCGGTGTAGTGCCTAAAACATCTCTCTATCAGTTCAGGATTATTTGCATCGGTTGGTAAATTAGTAAAGGGGTTTAGGGTACGATTCAAAGCCCAATTTCTACAACCAGTAGTGTTGTCCATTTATTAGTTTGTAGAATAAATTGAAATCATTTTTGTTTGTTTAAGAAAAAAATGAATCTGTACGAAATCGCGTACAAGTCGTGTTTTCGCGGAGACGTTGAGAAGTTAAAAGAGTGCAATATTGACCCTGACAATGCATTCTTTCAATACGCTGTGGTAAGCGGCCAACTTGAAATAATAAAATATTTGATTGAGGAACTGAATATGCGTCCTGAAAAAGACATATTCTTAGAAGCCATAAAGCGGGACTACGTGAACTTAGTTCGATATATGAACACGTACATACCTTATGATTACGACTGTTTAAAAATCGCACTCGAGAATGGGTGCTGGACTTTGATTGATGATATTCTATCAAGTGGGTTGAGCTTAACTCATAATTGTGTTTCTTTTATCATATACGGGAAGCATATCAAGAAATACATTACGTATAGACAAGTCATCGAGAACGGTAAACTGAAAGCTGCAACTAAAATCCAGAATTGGTGGCTCTATGACTGCGGAAAGCGTAAAACTGTGTTCTCGGAGGCGCAGGAACCGTTTTAACGACGTTTGTGAAATTTGAATCCTGCTTTATTTTTTCCCTTGAGAAGAAAATAAGCAATTCCACCTACAATCAGAAGTATCAGAAGTATAAGCGGGTAGTTAGTATTCATTTTCACAGGAGACGGACAAGGACACCCTGCGCAAGAGGAATTGAAAACCAGCGATGCACTTTCTAACGAGTTTGTTGGATCGGGTGCTGAGTTCACAGGTACGTTGATAAAAAAGTACGCTTGATTGGGTGGTAGAACAATGTGGGAATTTAAGAGAACGGAATTGTCTGTCAATATCACAGTGTTGTAGTTGGTGTTGAAAACTCCAGCATTTATGTCGAATCCCACCCCGAAAAGAGCGTTTCTTATTATATTTGTACGCATATCTACTGAAGTAAAAAAGGTTTGAGACGTCTTGTTGACGATTACTATAGCCGTTCTTGACAAAACATTTATGATAGAATTTTGGAAATTCCGAACGTTTGAAACCGTGGAATCAGAACTGATGTTCATAAAAGAAACACTGTTAGCGACTGCGTTCGCGTTTAACATACTTTGAACTTTTGTTATATCACTCGAGAGAAGCATTTGTTTCAGAGCAGAACTCACATCATCGGTTGACTGTGTCGCACCCGGTGTAGAAGATGGTTGGCTAGTCGCACTCAAGCTTGGTGTGTTGACAGTAAAATTCATTTATTAACCGAAAAAGTTTAATAATTCATGTTAAACCGCACCTTGTTGATGTTCTTTTCGTTGAGCTTTATATCCGTATACTGTCTTAACCCGTGCTTGTTAAAATCTCCGAGTACCGTGGTCCAAACCGTCAAACCACGATTGTTTTCTTCCATCTCATACTCTGTCTTGATGTTATTAAAAATAATCTGAACGACCATGTCGTTCATCGTTTTCAAATCATCTCGAGGCTCGTCCGCTGGTATGTTGAGCATAGTATACATGTCTCCGAGTTGAGGGCGATTCTTGGTGAAAACTTCACTCATAATATGGGCTATCACTCTATCAGCAACTATCATAGGTCTCCCGTCTTTTCTGAGGCATTTCAGCAAATCCTTAAGCCTCTCTGAAATAGATTTGAGATTTTGCATAGAGAAAAAGACCTTGTCAAATCCCTGTTCACTCTGCGACCAGCCGATAAATCTGTAAAAATTTTCATTCATAACCTTTCCGTCTTTGTCTTCAATTACACGACCGTATTCCATTTTATTATAATTTAAAATAAAAACGGGATTTTTTAAATGGACAGTACTATTTGGATTATAGCATTTTCAAAATACTCCAAGACCTGTGACCAGCTCTTTCGGATGATAGAAGAACTCGACGTAACAACACCTTTTCAGTTGCTTGATATAGACAACAAGAAGCTCCGCAAACGCATCAAGTCAACTTCAAATTTTTCTATAGAGTATGTGCCTTGTGTCATATCGGTAAACTCAATGGGTATTGCATCTCAATACGAAGGGCAAAAGGCGTTTGAAATAGTGAAGAGAATGAGCCCACCGCCTCCACCGCCTCCTCCTCCTCCCCCTCAACGGGTCCAGCATGTGCAAGTAGAGCCGAGTCAACCTTCTCAGCAGCAAGCACCGCCTCCTCCAACATTCGAACAACAAGGAGTAACCCCGATTGAGAATTTGATGGCCGAGCCTCCAATGGATGTTTCTGGGGGTGGTAAAGGTTCGGCCATAAAGGGAAACAAACTCTCTGTGAGTCAGATAATGAAAAACGCCCCCAAAGACGAACCTGTTCAGCAAGTTCAATTACCCACAATCGAACAGAAAAGTGGGGGCTCTAAGATTTCTGTTTCAGAAATAATGTCTCAGTATGAATAAATGAGCAAGAAACTCAATGTCATTCTCGACCTCGACCAAACATTAATCTGCGCTGAAGAACTCAACACCTTTGATGCTAAGAAGCATCGCCAGAAGATGAAGAACTACAGACACGAAACTTTTGATAATGACTACATCATCTTTGAGCGTCCTGGATTGCAAAAGTTTCTCGATTACATATTTAGCAAATACAACGTTGCCGTTTGGACTGCTGCATCAAAAGACTACGCACTTTTCATCATAGAGAAGTTTATCCTAACAAAGCCGGAAAGAAAGCTTGATTTTGTTTTCTATTCTTACCATTGTGATTTGTCTTTGAAAACTAAAAAGGGTCTCAAGTCCCTGTCGATGCTATGGGACGTGTTTGAATTGAAAAAGTATAAGCCTACTAACACGGTGATAATAGATGATAATCCAGAAGTGAGAAAGAAGCAGGAATGCAACGTTATTGCAGTGCGAGAGTTTCATTTTGAAGATAGAGCGTCCTACAAAGATGCGGAGTTCGACAAAGTGACAGCAACTCTTGAAAGTCTTGACAAAAATTTAAAAACTTCTGGAAAAATAAATTGTGTGTAGAATACGATATTTTTATAAACAAAAAATATCACAAACTCTTTTTAAAAACCAACGTCGATATCCTCAATCATATACTTGATAAAGTTCTCCTCAGTGTTCTGTTCATCGGGAATACCAGCATCACGACGAGCCTGCATATACCGGTCGAAGTACTCCTTTCCAAAGTTGGGGTTAGTCTTCTCGTGTTCTGCAATCTTATCGCGAGTCGAGATGATGTTCCGCTTCATCTCCTCGAGCTGCTTCAGAGTCTTGTCGTATGTCCAAACGAGCTGAGCCTTCTTAACGCGAAGAACCGTGTACTCCTCATAAGGGTCAACTTGGAAGTTCTCCTTGGTCTGCTCCATAAGAGCCTTCTCACGTTGCTTAATAGCAGTGATATCCTCCTTCTCCTTGTCGCGCTTAGCTTTGACATCCTCAGAGATAGTCTCAGTCGCCTTTTGGCGGATATTAATCTCCTCGGTCTTAGCGCAATACTTGGGGTCAATAGTGATAGGAAAAGGGCGTCCCACATATCCGTGAAAGATTTGATGGTAAGAATCAACATTGCGAATCAAATATTCGGCACGGTCATTCGACTCCTGCTGAGTTGCGTAATTACCGCGCATCTTCATAAAGCCATATACACCATCCTTATCAGGAGATGCTCCCTTTGAAGGGACAAAAGAAATCAGACCATACGTCTGAAGCGGAATGGGCGGGTCAGCAAACTGACGCTCAACACGGGGAAACTTATCTACAAAACTCGTGTTGTTCAAGGCAACCATTGCCTCATTAACTTGTTCCTCGGACAGAGGCGGGGCACCAACGTCGGAACGATATTTGCCATCGCCACGGTCGGCGGTGGATGTAAGAGAGTTGGGCTTAGACCATTCGGGATGCTCGGACATTTAATTTTACAGATTCTATTTTTAAATTGATTTTCGACTTATAACGGAGTGAAGAAAAATGCCTGCTCTTCCACGCTTTTCTTATTTTGAATTTTGGGATTTGGCACGTGACGTTTATGTGTCTCTCTTTCCCACCGATAAGACTCTCGTCAATGACGAACGCAACTTCCCTCAAGAAGGAGACAAGGTTTTTCCCAGCGTTTATGACAACGACACCGAGTTTATGCATATGTTTCACGCGATGAAGGAAAATGACTTTGGATTTTTCGATAATTTTTGGTTCATCCCTAAGACACAGTCCAACTACACTCTTGACTACATCAAGTCTTGGATGGACTCTCTTGTGTATGTCCCTAACGAACTGACACCCTCATACAAGCGTTACACCATCGTTAGCAGACTTGACGCAAGTTTCAAGTTGGTTGTTTACGTGAAAAACCAAAGCTTGCCTCAAGAAGCGATTGATGTTATTCCGCTTTTTACTTCGGGCGAAAGCCGGTTTGTCGCACTTGGACACAAGAAGGTGTCTCCGCTGATTTCTATTACGGATGGAAACATTTACAACAAAGTACTCTTTTCGACAGGCAAGTATGGTTTCGTCATTTTCGGAGAACATCTCGAGCAGAGTGAAAAGAAGTCGATAAACGAACTCGCGTCTCAATTCCAAGGAAGCCCTATTGAAATGAAGGAGCGCCAGATTTCAAGTTCCCTCCGAACACTTTTTGAAGAGGGTGGTTTCAAGGTAACCAACGATATGGGACAATTTTTCTATGTTCATCGAGATTCTCGACCGGGTCGAGATGACAGGTACTGGACATACAGCACAGACGAGTTTGTATTTGGCTACAACCGTAAGTCGGTTAGTCATACTGTTGTAGTTTTGATGAAAGGAGATATGCCCGAGATGATGAACGACCCTGCAGATTCGGACGAATGCGATAAGGGTCTAATTACACTCGCAAATGACGCAGTTGAAATTCTCGTAGATTCGGGAGCCTTTTTCTCCCACGTGTTTCAGCTTTGTACAGCACTTAACTCGTCTCTGTTCACACCCCCTTCGAATTTCATCGGAAAGACTTATCAACAAGCATCACAGGAATACAACGGACCTGTGAGAGTTGCGGTGTGTTATGGAAAATCTGTGTTTATGGCTCCGAGAGAGTACCTTAAGGAGAGAATGAATGTCTCGGTTGCAGAGGATGGAAAAATCGATAGAATCCTTGGGTTCTATTAAAAGAAAAGATTAGTTCTTCTAATAAATGCCTAAATTAGAAGAACTTCGGAAAACAGCTAAGAAGTATGGATTAAAATCTGAAAACTTACTCAAAAAAGAATTACAAAAAACGATTGAAAAGGAAGAAAATGAGAGAAAGAAACGTCTTGAGAAATATGAAATCAAAAATCAGCTTGGTCTGAAAGGAAAAGACGGAAAGACATTTCTTGTTGTCAATCAGTTTGGTGTAGAGTACGCGATGAAGACATTTAGAAGCAACAAGTCTGTTGACAACCTTCTCCACGAAGTCCAGCTTCAACGCCTGTGTTCTAATGCGTCTATTTCACCGAAAATCATAGACGTGGATAAAAAGAACAAGTTTATAGTAATGGAGAAAATGGACAGCCACTTAATCGACGAGATAAACGCGTCTGGAGGAAAGCTGAGCGAAACTCGTCAAAAGGAACTCATTCATATCTTCAAGACGATGGATAAGATTAATGTGCTTCACGGGGATGTGAACATGTTAAATTATATGATACGGGACAACAAGCTGTATGTTATAGATTTCGGAATGGGTAAGAATCTCACTCCAGAGTTTAAGAAAAAGATTAAGAGTGAGAAACCAAATATGGAACTCTCGTTGCTCGGGTTTGTCTTGAAACTAAAAGATGTGAATGCAGACCCATCTTCGTACTCATTACTACGATTATATATCTCGGATGAAAACAAAACGAAATTCAACATTTAATTTGAGTTCATCTTATATATAATCACTATCGACATCGGTGTATACACTACCTTCTTCGTCTACTTCAGTTTCTACGTCATCTTCTTCCTTTTCCTCTTCCGTGTCAACTTCATCACCATCTTCGTCCTCTGTCATTGTAGCCAACAGAATGCCTCTGTACTCACTTGGCGTTCTATTAAGCAACTCTATTGCGTTTTCATCAAGAGTAACCTCTGCAGTGGTCTCATTTTCTACATCTATCAACACAACAGTCGTATTCTCATTGTACTCATACCCGTCTTCGAGATTTGCATTCAAAACCTGAAGTATGTCAAGGCCGGTAGCGAGAGGAAGTTCCTTGTACTCTCTCCGCTTCTTTTCCATTTTCTTTTCCATTATTTCATAGAATCGGCCGTTTGCACACTCGGCAAAGTTGAGAAGCGCACAAAACATTCTTTCGTAATGCACGTTTCTTGGAGAGCAAAACTTTGAAACACTCATGATCGCAGCGTTTACGTCTCTGCGAAACTCGGTCACACCCTTCTCTTCATCGTCGAAATAAATATCCCGACACTTTCGGGCGGAATCGATGATTTTCTGTAAGATATACAAATTGTATGCACTGGACGAGATTTCCTTTTCAATCTTAACAAATTCTTTTACAAAAGTATAATACGAGAGGTGTAAATCCGTGTGTTCGCCTTTCTTGAGAGGCAAAACTACAAGATTAGACATCAGGTCTACTGCGTAGTTGCTATATCTACCAAATATCTTACTCTTTTTCTCCATAGGATACCTCTTTTCGAGCTCATATATCAGGGCATCGGCAACCGAACGCCCTCCGTAATCATCCCACCCACATGTCCAATCCACCGTGAGATTCGAAAAAAGATTCTTTGTGATGTTAGAAAACTTCTTTGTACCCTTTCGGTAGTTTGCAAGCTCGTAACTTGTAGATATAAGGAAAAGCTTTGGATCTGAGATAGGGTCAAATTGATGACTTGTAAACCCGACATCTGTGTGACCCAGAGATGAATCAAGAAACTTGCCTTCCATCGAGTCAACATAAGAAAAACCGTAATCGATTATCTTAGATGTGTAACCGTGTGTGGGGATTGCAAAAGCCAAGTCCTTGTTGAACTTGTAAAGCAGTACCAAGTCTTTGTCGCACGGGTCGAGAAGGACGTTGTCCGAGTGCAAATCGTAATGTGTGAAATTACATTTTAATTGTGCCAGAGCAATCGCCGAGAGAGTCTGCTTAATTGCACCGTAGATGGTAGGCGTGTCTGACATACCGTGACGGATATGCTGGTAAAGTTTCTTGCCTTGGACGTACTGTTCCAGCAACACCCTTTTAGTTATGGGGTACTTTGAGGTGATTGTAAAGGGATTTTTATCCTTTTGAACCGCCGGCTCAACTTGTTGTTCGGTTATGTCAATCGGAACTATGAAGTTGGGACAAAAATGACTTACGGATTCTTTGAGCCGCTTCATAACTTCGTATTCGTGGTCTATGACATAATCTGCTTTCTTCGAAACCTTGAAAACAATGCGTTCGTCATTGATGTCAACTGTCCCGCTTATCGCCTGTTTTCCGCACTTGAAAAGTTTTAGCTTGCGATACTCGTTCATTTTAAATAAAACTTTTCAAGACTTTAAGCACTTTTTAAAACGGCTTAAAATTTTATGGATATTTATAAATATGAGTGCACTATTGTTTCTATCAGAGGACGATTTCAATGTAGCACAAGGTCAAAAAGGAAGTCTCCTTTGTAATAATATCAACGGGTTTTCCATTGTACTGTTTTACTCAACACAATGTGTGCATTGTCATACCCTTGTACCCATCTTTAAGAGTTTGGTTGGGACCATAACAAACTGTCAATTTGCAATGATAAACGTGAGTCAGCAGAAGCGCGTCGTAGGACTTTCGCAAAACACCATAACACCAATTAGGTACGTACCTTACATCGTTTTTTATGTAAAGGGCAGACCCTTTATGAAGTACAACGGTCCTCCCGAGGGTAGTGAGATACGGCGATTTATCACTGAGATAACTCGGAACCTCCAAACACGTCAAAAGTTTTACGAAGAAACTACGGCAAAGCACGAGAAAGAGAGTAAGATTCCCGAGTATACCATAGGCATTCCAAAGACGTGCGACGCAAATGGAGTGTGTTACTTGGAGTTTGATACCGCATATGACAAAAAGTAAACGCTTCTTTTATTAAATTTTTAATAAAAGACTTAAAATATCTGGCTTATATCGAGGTCGTCTTTTCCAACCTTCTCAATAATCTCTTTGGTAATCAAGTCGCTCTTTCTATCACGTGTCCCGTTGATAGCTAAATCAAGTAGCTCGCGAAGCACGTACTCGACCTTCTGAGGGAACAGCCCCACAGCTCTGTACTCGTCTGCCGCTTCTCCCAAATAGCCTGGGATGACGGTTTTCTTGAGAGACAGCTTGTGCTCGAAAACCTTCAAACGTGCGTAAGCCTCTGGTGTAAAGCGATAACTTTCGTATCCTTGGGTCAGAACATCAATCAATTCGTCAATCTTTGTTTGAAAGATTGTTTTCTTGATAGGCTTGGGAACCGCCTTAGGTGCCGCTTTGGGAACTGCCTTAGGTGCCGCTTTGGAAGACGCTTTGGGAGACGCCTTAGGTGCCGCTTTGGGAGAGGACCTCTCAAGTACACCTGCCTTTTCCAACATCTCTATCAGCTGGTCTTTCTTTAATTTAGAGTAACCGTGTAAATGGTGGGTTTTAGCCAAATTTTTCAATTCTAAAACTGTTAGCATTTATTATAACACACATTTTATTTCATAAATTCAATCAACTCGGATTCTCCCTTTCCGCCAGACACCATCGCAGAGAACTTTCCATTCTCGAAAAGCAGATATGCGGGAACTCCGGATATGGGTTTCTTTATAATGTCTGAAAGACGTCTTCCGAGATTCTTTTCTGGGTCAGTGCCGTCGATGTGTACCGTCGCAAAAATCACCCCGTTATTTGGGTATTTTTCCGATAAGTCAACAAAAGGCTTCTTGGACTTTGTACAGAAACCGCAATATGTTCCCTGAACCATCACAAGCCACTTACCCTTTACGGGCGCACCTTGGAAGTGTAACACGTTATTTTTAAAGTCGGTATCTTCCAGATGAATCACGTTTGTTCCATTGAAAGTCATTTATTTTAAGAAAAGAAATTTAAAGTTTAAGCATCAAATTTTAAATGTCATCTTACCTTTTCCGAGCTAAAACAACAGAAGGCCACGTTTTCAAAGTGTTGGGAGAGCTTTTGCATAGCAATATAAAAACTGGCTGTTTTGAAATCAGCAAAAAGGGCGTCTTTTTTAAGATGACAGACTCGCACTTGCGTATCTGTATTGATATCGCTCTTTACAGCGACAATTTTATGATGTACAACTTTGAGAGAACCGAAAGTATGTTCATCGGCATTAATCTCACTCATTTTAAGAAGATGCTCAAGCCCATTAAGAAAAAGGATTCGATTGAGCTGATAGTTCACGCAGATGACTTGGAAAACTTGTGCATCAAAATCATCCCTAAAGAAGGCGGTAAGATGACTACAAGTTTCATCAAAATACAAAACATTCAAAATATCGACCTTGAACTCCCGGATGGGTACAAGGACTACATTGCGATTCCAGCGTCAGACTATCAGAAGATGTGTAAGGACATGGAGTCAATCTCTCAGAACATCGAGATAAAGGCGACAAAAACAACTATCAGGTTTAGTGCGGACATGAGCTGTGTGTATTCGAGAAGCATCCTTTTCGGCGAGGGCAACGACGATGATCAAGACATTATTTACTGTCAGCATTTCGAAAGCAGTAAGATGAACAATCTCGGAAAAATTTCAGGTCTGGGGGCATCAACTGTCAATCACATACAGATATACTTTAACAAGTCTCTTCCAATCCTCTTTAAGACAAACGTAGGGACGTTAGGAAAGATTGGCATCTACATCAAAAGCAAGGAGCAGATAGAAAATATAAATGATTAATCTCCGCCTAAATAAAGATGTCATCAAAGAAATTCGACTTGTACTACTACATAGACAAAGCAATCAAGGAACTTGAAGACAAGCCTAAGAAAAATTGAATTCTAAACACCAGAGTTTGTTGTAAACATGTTCTCTTACAAGGATAGGCAATTTGCGACCCGCTTTGTGCAGTTCGTTCAAAAAAACAAGCGACCTCCTTCTATCTTTTCAAATGAACCGGAAGAAAGGACGCTGGCGACTGAATGGCTCAACAAGGTTACTGAAAGGCGTGATTATGTTTAATATAAAAACCTATATTAAATTTATTTGACCACACGAAAGCACACAAACCCGTTAGGGCGGTTCACACGAATCACGTCACCCCTTTGAAAATCGTAAAAACGTGCTACTGGATCTGTGTACATCAGAATCGGGATTTTCGTACCGTATGTTTCCTTAAACGCCTTTGCTTCCGCCTTCGTAAGTTGTGTATGTTTTGGAACGAGGCGGTGCTTTGTGATGTTGTACCTTAGTGAGTTCATGTGGAAAAGCTCCATCCGCATGTCCTGAAGTTCATCGATAACCTTTTGAGCTTGAGATGTCACCGAGTCTGTGTAAACGATGATGGAGTGCTTGACATCTAAGTTTGTCATACGAGTGATGTAATCCTGTATGCGTTCATTGTTCACCTTTGGAGCTAAATTGAAAAACACGATGATAGAACTCCGCCCCCGTTTGCTGCCAATCATACCTTCTGATTTGTCCTCGACAGTGTACCCGCGTTGCTCAAGCATTTCCTTCAACGTTTCTATCACACGATTGTCTGTCATCTCTTTCTTTAACCTTATCGTCAGGTTGTGTGAGAATTTCATTTTCAAAATTAACTACAAAGTTTCTCCGGAAAATTCTCTTACGAGGGTCCGCGTTTGATATGATTCGTGTAGATGTATTCTCAAAGAAAAAATCTCTGAACACGTGCGTGTGTCCGAAAATCCAAGCATCAATCGTACCAGACCTTAAAAACTTTTCAGAAGCCGAAAAGTAGTATGGGACGAGGCTTTCGAAATCAGGCTTTCGGTGATGCAGGTTCATCGTTCCAAACCTTGTGGGACAGTAGTGAGTTATCACGATGAGCTTCTTGTCACCCTTCATTTCAATCATTCGGTTCAGACACCGTCTGGACGCATTGTGCATGTGATTAAAGTCATCAGAGTCTAAAATAACACCTTCTCTCTTGTAGATTTTCATAGTCAAAGCGTCTGGTATATGACTCCACCACGTGGAGCCAAAAATGATGGTTGTGTCTGTTTCGATGTAGGAGTTGTTGAGGAAAATGACGCCGCACTCTTTGCACAAATCCTTCAAATCTTGCTCCAGCTCGGGAAAAAGCTTAGGAGTAAATCCCGCACGCTCGTAATACTCGTTGTTTCCCGGGACAAAAATCACGTTTTCGAAATGCTCTCTACACGAAACGAAAAAACTCTTTAAAGGTTCTACCTGATAAGCTGACCCAATGTCGCCAGCCAAAATAAGTGTCTCTACGCCATCGACCGGAGTAATAAAGTCTATTATTTTAGGGGTCGATGGATACAACTTTTCTATATGAATGTCACTTGCAATTTGAAAATTCATTATTCGCCTTCTAATTTAATTTACTAAAGTGATTTATCAATTTAAATTGCACCATAAAGAAATGAGGCTTCTTTTTAAGAATCTTATTATGGATCAAAATACGTCGGAAGTGATAAGTAAGCTCAAGTTTATCGGAAAGATCCAAAAGGGGGAAAAAATAAATGTCCGTACTTTGTGTGTTCAGCCTAATAACTGGTTCACGACTATCGTTAGAACGCTCTTTAACACTGACAACAGAGCAAACGCATACAACTTCATCGAGAGTATCATCAACAGGTCTTTTGATATAATAAATGTTAATAGGGTTTCAATCTCCATTGTGAATAGACAAATCGTTGAGAATGTTATTTTAGACTTGAAACAAGCTGTGATTGGAATTTCAAATATGAAAGACACATACGAGTTCGACGTGATGTACTGTTGCAAGTTGGACACGTTGGTACAGTCTATCAACTCCAGAATAAGTGAAATCACTGTCAATGACATAAATATGAACGACGTTGACTAATTTTTTACCAGTAATAAATGAAATACGTTCTATCACTTGTATTTGTAGCAAGCATCATTTTGGTTGCACTGACTATGAATAGACTCTATGAAAAGTATGTCGAGGACGACCCCATGCTTATAGACATCAGAAACACTCTGAGTCCCGTTTTTCCAGACATCAACAAAGTTGTTCTTCTCAGAGGAAAGAAGTCGTACACCATAAACAAAAAGAAGATACATATTTGTCTCAAAGACAAGGACGGAAACTACTACGATAAAAACATGCTCATCTACGTGACTCTACACGAGCTTGCTCACGTGAGATGTGATGAAGTCGGGCATACCGAAAAATTTCACCACATCTTCCAAGAAATTCTTCAGGAAGCGGTTTTGAAGGGAGTTTACAACTCTAAAATCCCAATCATTAAAAATTACTGCGAGTATTAAGTACGGCAAATTTAATATATTTTGTATATTAAATGAACAGCACATTTATGAAGATTAACATCGCAGTGACAGTCGTCTCGCTGCTTTACTTGCTTCTACTTTATTTTGGTTATATCAGGTTGTTCAGGCTTCAGAACGGCTCGTGTGAACAGTTTTCCAAAACCTATCTCAAAACTCCGAGAGCTCAAAGCAAGGGAAAGCTAATAGTAAGTATGGGAACCGACAAAACCGAATTTTCTGAAATTAAACCGAGTTTGAATAGCATTCTCGATCAAACCGTTCACGCAGACCAGCTCATCCTTTCTGTTTTCAAAGATTCTCAAATAGAAATCCCCCAATACTTGAGTGATAGTAAAATCCTTATTACGCATAGGGTCTGTGATAATTACGGTGATTTGATGTGTCTTTTATCACCTCTTCTCAGAGAAAAAGATGGAGATGCAAAGATTATTTTATTGAATGACAAACAACTATATGGGGAAGATTTTATAGAAACACTCGTAGATGCAAGCGAACAATCGCCAAATTCTGTCATCTTCACGTCTGGTTACAACGGTAAGAAGTCGTTAGAAAAGGGTGAAAAGGTGTCGACCCCATATAGTAACGACGTCATTGATATGAGCGGAGGTGTCTTGGTAAAGCCTAAATTTTTCCAAGAAGACGTTTTCAGCTTTGAAAATTCTCCAAACGGAATAGACCGTAATCCAGACGTGTTTTTGTCTTCGTATCTTCACAAACATGGAGTGCAAATTACGGAAATAAGCTACAAAGAAAATTTCAGGAAGATGAAAGAGTTGATTCCGGGTTCTGATAAAGCCATTGGCTATTATGCCGCATTGTTCCCGTCATTCAATTGATGGTTTAAAAAGAATTCTTCGTTAGAAAAAAATGGAAGCTCAGTTTAACGATTTGTGCAGACGAATGCTTCGGTTTGAAAAGCCAAATGACATAGTTGAAGAGGAAACGAAACCGGAACCTGAAGAAACGGTAGAAGAGAAGCCTAAGATTTCCAGAAGCGAACGTCGTGCTCAAGAAAGACAGGAAAAAAAGAAGCAACGAAAGGAACAAACGGCGATTAAGAACAAGAATGCGAGCAAAGGCGTTAGTCTAAGCGAAGTGAAAACTCAGGTTAGACTATCTCAGTTTGACGATGACGATAAGTCGAGAATAGAAAAGATACTGTTTAATAAATAAAATTTAAAGCGCTAACTTTAAATTCTTAAATGCTCAGATACAAGGTATACTCGGAAAAATCACTTGTTGTATATGGGGATAAAGATAAGTACAATGATGTGTTGAAAAAACTCGGTGCTAAGCATTACAAAGCTTTGAAGGACGGCGAAGAACCAAGTGGATGGCTGATTGGTGTAAACAGGGAAGACGTCATTAAAAACTTGATAGCGGAAATTACTCCTAAAAAGAGACAGCGTAGAAAGAAAGGGGAAAGTGTACCACCAGAACCTCCAAAGGAAAAGAGAAAGTATAATCGAAAGAAAAAGCCCACCGAAGTAGAACAAAAGGTAGAGTCCGATGACGAATCTGCAGTAGAACCAAAGGTAGAGTCTGATGTCGAGTCCGATGTAGCGGTAGAACCCAATGTAGAGTCTGATGTCGAGTCTGACGTAGAGGTAGAACCTAAGGTAGAGTCTGATGTCGAGTCCGATGTAGAGGTAGAACCAAAGGTAGAGTCTGATGTCGAGTCTGACGTAGATGTAGAACCCAAGGTAGAGTCTGATGTCGAGTCCGATGTAGAGGTAGAACCCAAGGTAGAGTCTGATGTCGAGTCCGATGTAGAGGTAGAACCCAAGGTAGAACCCAAGGTAGAACCCAAGGTAGAACCCAAGGTAGAACCCAAGGTAGAACCCAAGGTAGAACCCAAGGTAGAACCCAAGGTAGAACTTCAAGATTACTGCGACGAATGTGGAGGAGTGTGTGATGGAGTACACGCGAGGCGTGATAAAGAATCTGATCCAGAATCCGATCCTGAATCCGATCCTAAATTGGATTCTACCCCAAAGAAGAAAACTATTAAGAACGAACCAGTTCATTCATTTTATCGTATCGATGAAGATCCTCAAGAACGAATAATCTCTAAAACAAAGGAGGTGTTTAACAATTTTCTTTCGGACGAGGAAGAAACCGAAGAATCTGTAGAAATCTTTGAGAAATACAAGAGTATCTTTTCGTATTACAAATTATTTTCTTCTGACCCAAGCGACGAACTTACGAATAAGATGAAACAAATGAAAAAGAAATTTTTCAAGAGGTAATAAATGGATATTCTTAGCGGTTATGAAAAGATTCATTCAATTATAGGATGTGTTGTTGCGAGCATAGTTGGAATCATTATGATAGGTATATCGATACATCTCATCATGACGCCTGTAAGAAAAGCGTCAGTTGAGGGTAAAGTTACAACCTACAACCCGCAAACAAAAGCAACGACTGTTTCTTATAAAGTGGGTAACAATACGTATTTCTTAAATTCTTCTGGAAACTCGGCTGTTGGAAATTCTGTACTGGTTCTTTACGAAACAAACAATCCTTCTAATGCCAGATTGAGTACGCAGATATCAAACAAAAAACTTGCTCTCATTTTGTTAGGTATGGCAATAGTCATTATGGCTTTAACATACTTGAGTACATACTTTGTTTTCAAGAGCAAAACTTATGCGGCAGTAGCTGGCGGGTTGGATATTGCAAGCGACGTCGCCGGTATAATTAGAAATTAACTGAATCGAAGTTATTACATATTACAACTTAATCAGGAGATTAACTCATTACAAATGGACAAAGAAACATTTGTAATGAAAGTCGGGAACATCACCGCCGATTCGTACAAGGAACTCCTTCTATCAAAACTCAGAGAGGAGGTATACGCTTTTCTTCTTTCCAGAAAAGACGAAGATGAGTACTACGATTTCTTTAGCAAAACCGGCCTCGAAAAGGAGCTGATATCTGTAATTACTGAAGAGCTTGAGCAAGGTGGTTGGAAACATCAAATTGGCTTTGGAGGTTCTGCTCTTTTCGTTTTTACAAACGAGGTCCCAAAGACGTGTTGGGGTTAAGAAAATTTCGTATATAAAACGATTATTATATACGAAAACAGTAGTGCAAGTTTACAGGCCGTAAGTGTTCTGAGTCTCGGTCAGCTTGGTCCACTTGACGCACAGACCAATAGGTACGTTGGTGGTTACAAGAGCGTTAGGCGTGGCTGGATCAGGGGAAGAACCCGTGTAAGTCAGAACAAGCCAGCTATCCTGGGGCAGAGTAGCACCCAGAGCACCCGAAGGAGAAGATACACCCGTACCCAGG
>Ga0315901_10000515_pt1 | contig 57924 bp, 28 predicted proteins | sample LakEriMetagenome_10_FD_203761 | JGI IMG/M metagenome (GOLD analysis project Ga0315901, IMG submission 203761) | Freshwater fungal communities from buoy surface, Lake Erie, Ohio, United States - Buoy 2 MA116 | ecosystem: Environmental > Aquatic > Freshwater > Lake | place: USA: Lake Erie, Ohio... | reverse complement strand
TGACTTGCATGTGTTAGGCATGCCGCCAGCGTTCGTCCTGAGCCAGGATCAAACTCTCCGTTGTAGAAGTTGTTTGATGCTGTTTCATTGTTGTTTCCGAATCGATCGCATGTTCCCGGCCTGGTTCCCTTTGGTTTCCCTCAGGTCACTTCCGCCGAGCTCATGACGGGGGTAGATTTAAAACCTACCCTTTGCATGGTTTCTTGTTTCTTTCTCTCCTGCTGTCAAAGAACACCCGAATCCACACCGACCTGCCACCGTCGTCAACTTTTCGCTGCCATCTGCGGCTGTTCGGTTTTTTCGGTCCCGTGAGGCGCCAGGCGCGTTCAAGGGGCCACAAACATAGGGGAAAAAAATCAATCTGCAAATGGGTTTGAGAAAAAGTCCTCTGAAAAAGGAAAAAAATCTCGCACGTCGTTGTGGATAACGTCGAAAGCGTCGGTTTGAGCCGTATTTTTGAAAACTTTCGGGGGAGTATTGACCTACCTATACGGGCTGACTTCATGGCGAAACCGCTGAGTATCTTGTTCGTGACGAGCGAGATCTATCCCTTCATCAAGACGTCAGAGTTTGCCGACCTCTGCTATGCCCACTCACTGGGCGTTCGCGAGATCGGCCATGACATCCGCGCGATGATGCCGAAGTATGGCTTCATTTCGGAGCGGAAGAACCGCATTCATGAGATCAACCGCCTGCGTGACATACCGATACCGGTTGGTGAAGACGCGCACCTTGCCACGGTCAAATCAAGCTCGATCAACAACCCCCGCGTCAAGGTCCAGGCCTACATCACAACGAATTCGAACTACCTCGATGTGAACAAAGGCATCGAGCATGATAATGCGACGGGGACTCTGTTTGGCGACAACGACGAACGGTTCATTTTCTACAACCGTACGGTGCTGGAAACGTGTCTTCTGCTTGGATGGTTTCCCGATATCATCCACTGCGTCGGCTGGCAGACAGCGCTCATCCCGGCCTACATCCGTACGCGCTATGAGCAGGAGTTCAAGAAGACCAAGGTCGTTTTTTCGATCACGGACTTCGACGAACAGGGCGTTTTCCCTTTGAAGTCGCTCAAGAAAACGGGCCTAACCGATGACGTGCTCGAAAAAGGCAAGTACAAGAACAAGATGAATTTCACACGCCTGGGTATGGCCTACGCCGATCGCGTATCGACGCTTTCGCCGGGCTATGCAGCAGAACTTACCGCCCTGAAAGAGTTCAAGGAGAACTGGTCCCCGCTGCTGAACAAGAAGCCGCTGGTAGGCATTAATCATGGGATCGACCTGCTGCAGTGGAATCCGAAGTCCGATGCGGCGATCCGTCCGAAATTCAGCGTCGATGATCCATCCGGGAAGTCCTCGGTGCGCGAAGCGCTGCAGAAAGCCTGCGGACTCGAGGTCAACGGCGCAAAGGCCGTCGTGTCATTCCTTGGCCCCCTCAGAGAAGATCGCGGAGCCGATGCCTTCATCGCCGCAGCTTCGGACATTGTCAAGCTGGGCGCTCAGGTGCTGATCGGGTTCGACCTGCCAACACCGTTGAAGAAGGCCGCCGAGGCCCTGGTGAAGAAACATCCACGTCAGGTTGCCGTGCGCACACCGATGGATGAGGAATTCCTGCATCTGGCTGTCGCCGGCTCTACGATGCTGGTGAAGCCTTCGCGACATGAGAACAGCGGGCAGTTCCAGCGCATCGCTCTTGCCTATGGCACGATCCCCGTGCTGACGTCGGTAGGCGGTATAGCCGAAGGACTGACGGACGTGAGTGCCGATGGCTCAAAGGGCACGGCATTCCTCATGAAGAAGGCAGATGCCGCCGAGATCACGCGTGCCATCAAGCGCGCGCTGACCCTGCATGCATCGGACACGGCGTGGGACGCCCTGGTGCAGCGGGCAATGCAGACTCCTGTGGGCTGGAGCGCATCGGCGAAGCTGTACGACGAGTTCTACCGATCTCTGGTCAAGGACGTCAAGTAAAGGTGATCCGTACCGTGCGTCTTCAACTCTTCGGCTGGCTCGGATTGCCGGCCATGTGCCTTTTGCTGCTATCCTGTAACGATGCTCCCTCGATCGTCGGTAGCGAACTCATTCCCGGCACAGACTCGCTCTACACAGCTTCGTCGGCTACCCTGCCACTGTTGACGGGCGATACCACAACGATCGCTGAACTGCCTCTGGTCAACTCGTCATACTTCCTGCTGGGCTCGACACGATCGGCCGAAGCGCGGCTGTTCTGCGAGATCCTGCGCTTCCCTGCTGAAGTGCTGGGCGACTCGGCATTCTCCGACACAACCTTTGATGTTTCGAGCGCGAACCTGCAGCTGTATCCGCAGAACTACGCCGTGGGCGACACAGCCGACCGGCTGATGTCGTTCAAGGTGTACGACCTGAAGAAGTTCTGGGCAGCCGACGTAACATGGGACTCCATCTGGAATGGGGCTGATGTTTCGGAGTATTACGCAACAACCGATAAACCGATCGCAACGTATTCCGAGCCCCTTGCCAGCGTAGTGCCGGATTCTACGGTCATCAACATTCCGTTTGATCAGGCAACTGTCAAGCGCTGGCTTGTGGACTCACGCGATACGGCAAAGCTGAAGAAGATCTATGGGTTCGCCATTGTTCCCTCGGGCATGAAGCAGATCCGGCAGTTCCGGAATATTGCCTCTGCCGCGCAGAAGATGCGCCTGCGCGTGATCGTCCGCAGCAGGCGTGATACAGCAACGCAGATCATCTCTCTTGAGTCGACGGTTGCGAGCTTCGTCAACGACGCCGATCCGCAGCCAACGTCGCTCACCATTCAAGGATCGCGGAACGTCAAGTTCCGGCTGACAATGCAACTCGATTCGATCCCGCCGAGAGCCGTCGTCATGGGCGGCGACCTTAAGATGACGCTTGATCAGACGGCCAGTGTGCTTGGAACGAGCGGACGTGACCAGAAGATCAGCCTGCGCTATCAGCCCCCTACCGGTCAGCCGATCGTCATTGAATCCAGCGATGATTCCTCCGGCGTCTACCGCTTCCGGAACATCGGTCCGCTCATCGATCTGATCCGCCGTCACCGCAAGCCGGCGACGCTGACATTTCAGGCAACCGGAGGCAATGAGTTCTGGACGATGAACCGCCTTGTGTTCCACGCAACCACGGCCCTGCCGGCACTGCGTCCGCGGCTGACGTTCATCTACACCGTACCGCCGGAGAAGAAGTGAGCATGATGCGTACGATCTGTGCAGCACTGCTGGCTCTGCTCATCGTTCACCCCATCGCGTCGGCCCAGGGAGGATCAAACTACTCCACCGTGGGCTTTGGTGATCTGCGCCTTTCTACGGGCGCTCTCTATGACGGCATGGCCGGCACGAGCATCGCCATAACGAGTGATCATGGCATCAATACGGTCAATCCGGCGCTTCTTGGAATGTCGAACATTACGCGTCTGCAGGCCAGTTACCGCTTTGCTCAACACTTCGTCTCGGCACGTGACGGTCAGGCAAATCAGTACAATGGAGAGGTCGACGGGATCCTGGCGCACTTTTCTATCGATACGGCCATGGGGCTCGGCGTCAACTTCGGCGTCACCCCCTACTCCAGCACGAACTACGCCGTAGAGCGCCTTATCGGCTCGGCCACGGATTCAACACGTCCAAGCGGAAGGAGCTCGCAGGTAGGTAGCGGAGGGATATCCAGCATTCAGCTTGGTGCGTCGTACCGCCTGCTTCCGATGCTCTATGCCGGACTGTCGACGCAGGTATTGTTCGGGCTGACGTCACAGACCGACGAGGTGACGACGAACGTTTACAGCGAGCGCGTTCGTACGCTGACCGGTTATGACGTGCGCGGCCTGCTCATGCGCGGTGGACTCTACCTGCGTCCGAATACGTCGTGGTCCCTCGGTGCCTTTGTCTCGGGTGGTGGTTACGCCAGCTACACCGTCACGCGCAGCGTCGTGGGATTCGTCGGCACGGCCACATTCTTCGATACAACCACCACGGAAAATGCCACCACCGGGCTGCCCTTTTCCTTCGGACTGGGTGCGGCATTCAATGCTGGCAGGACAACGCTGGGCGCCGACCTGGAGATCGCCGATCTTTCCGGCGTGACGATGAACGTGCCAGCATGGGCTTCGGTCGGTCAGTTCATGCGCGCATCGATCGGCGTGAGCCACACGGCAGCCGGATACGCACCATCATTCTTCGATAAACTTGGTTATAGAGCCGGCTTTGCCTATCAGCGTCAGTACTATACCGTGAATGGCAACAACGTCAGTGAGATCCTCGGCTCCTTCGGCGTCGATTTTCCACTTGGCAATGCAGCAACGGTCGACCTTGCCGTGCAAGGGGGCTTTCGGGGTCCGTCCACCGGGCTCACGGAATACTTTGGGCGCTTCATGGCCAGCGTCAGCATCGGCGAGATCTGGTTTAGACCGTTCGCGCGCGATTGATAATGCCCGTTGTCGAGCGTCCCTCGACAAGCGGAATGGTCACCACACGTCCGCCGTGCGCCTCGACCACATCAGCACCCACGATAGTCTGGCGCGTATAGTCGCCCCCTTTCACCAACACATCGGGCAGGATCATTTCGATCAGCCGAAGTGGTGTATCGTCGGCGAAGAGCACAACGTGGTCCACACTTCGCAATGCCGCCACCACCGTAGCGCGGTCGAGCTCGCTGTTGATGGGGCGCTCCGGACCTTTGAGTCGACGCACAGATTCATCGGTATTCAGGCCAAGCACGAGCACGTCACCCAGGGCGCGTGCGGCATCGAGATACGTCGTGTGGCCGGCATGGAGAATATCAAACACGCCGTTGGTAAAGACCACGCGCCTGCCGCTCTGCCGGAGTACTGCAACAAGCTCTCGCACCTGCTCGTCCGAGGAAGCGATCATGGTCTCTACCCCTCGCCCAGGCGCGCTACTTCGCTCAGGAGCACATCCGAGGTGATGGCAATGATTCCCGGCTCGGCCACAACACTGCCCGCGGCAACATTTGCCAGCGCGGCCGCCTCGGGGATCGGCGATCCTGCGCAGACCATCGCAGCAAGTGTTGCAATGGTCGTATCACCCGCACCGGAGACGTCGGAGACCTTACGTGCACGCGTAGGTACGCACTGCGCTTCGGTGTCATGCTCAACGAGCATCATGCCTTCAGCGCCGAGTGTGATGAGCACGCTCTGACAGTTAAGGCGATGCAGCAGCTCGCGTCCTGCTCGTTCGACATCCTCCATCGAGCGCATGGGTTCGCCCATGGCGTCGGACACTTCCTTGCGGTTGGGCTTGAAGACCGTACAGTGCTGATAGCTGAAGAACTGGCGTCGCTTGGGATCGACAAATACCGGAATCCCGCGCTGCGTGGCCATGGACGTAACCTCGGCGATCAGCGGGGTTGACAGCAGCCCCTTGTCGTAATCTTCCAGTACGATCCCGCGCAGGTCACTGCACGAGGCGATGGCAGTGAGAACCTGACGCTGAACGTCCTCATCGATGTAGTCGCGGACCTCATGATCGATCCGGGCAATCTGCTGGTTATTGCCAATAATGCGCGTCTTGGTTGTGGTTGGCCGCTGCGTGCTAACGGCAAGATGATCGCCAGACAGGCCAGACTGTTCGCACAGCGCGCGGATCTGCTGCCCTGCGGCATCCGTACCAATAACGCCGATCAGCAGAGGGCGAGCGCCGAGTCCGGCCAGATTCATGGCCACGTTCGCCGCACCGCCAAGGTGTGCCGTTTCGTGATCGAAATCGATCACCGGCACCGGCGCTTCGGGGGAGACCCGATGCACCGAGCCCCAGAAGTACCGGTCGAGCATCACATCACCGATGACGGCAATGTGAGCCCCCTTCAATGCATCAAGGTAGTGCCGCGTGCGCTGCGTCGAGAGGTCGACCATGGAATGCAGCCTTAGGCTTCCTGCGGAGCCGACGGGCGTGTGGCCATCTGCCGGTCAAGCAGGTAAATCGATGGTCCATCCGAACCGACGAGCTTAAGCCGCTCAATAATCTCGATCACGAGCGCTTCCTCTTCTACCTGCTCGTTGATGAACCACTGCAGGACGATCTGCGACGGCAGGTCCTTGGTGTTCAGAGCGTGTTCATACAGCGCGTTGATGCTGGAAGTGATCGACTGCTCGTGTTGATGGACATGTTCGAAGACATCCAGCGCCGAGGTGTACGTGCCACCAGGAGCTGACAGGGGGCGAAGCATAACGCGCTCGCCACGGTTATGAAGGAAGTCGAACAGCTTCATCGCATGCTGGGTCTCTTCCTCCCATTGCACGCGCATCCACTGGGCAAAGCCCGGAAGATTGTTTTCGGTAAACCATGCTGCCATGCCGAGGTAGACATAGGCGCTCTGGAATTCCGCTTGGATCTGTGCGTTGAACGCGTCGACGAGTTGTTGATTCATTGCCATGGTAATAATCCGATGTGTTTGCCAAAATTACCCATTTCGGCGGTAGTTTCGGGCGCTATTGCAGTACCCTATTGCATCACCCTCTCATCACCACACCACCACCATGAAACGTCAATCATCGCTTGCCCGCATCTCGGTTGCTAACGCAGAATACTTTGCCTTCCATGGCGTCCGCGAGGAAGAGCGCAGCCTGGGTGGTCGGTATCAGGTGGACGTTGATGTGTGGTTCGATCCGGTGAAGGTCTCGGTCAGCGACGATCTCAGCGACACGGTCAACTACGAGGATCTGCTGTTCATCGTGAACGAATACATGAATGGCGAAAGCTGCGAACTCATTGAAACACTCGCCTCCGACATTGCCTCCGGCATCCTCGATCGCATGCCGATCGTGCGTCACGTAACCATCCGCGTGCGCAAGCTCTCGGTGCCAATCCAGCAGGTGCTCGACCACGTTGAGACCGAGATCACGCTCGTACGGGAAGCCTAAGGGGGCGATGCAGAACGTCCTACTGTCGCTCGGAGCCAATCTCGGCAACCCGGCCGACATGATCCGTCGGGCCACTGAGCTGATCCGCATCAACGTGATGTCCGATGCCCGCCTGTCGCCGCTCTACGAAACACAGCCGGTAGGATTCACCGACCAGCCTCCGTTTATCAATGCTGCCGTCTGCGGCACGTCGCAGCTGACACCTCTCGAGATCCACGACGCCTGCAAGATGATCGAACGTCAGCTCGGCCGCCGTCAGCGCCAGCGCTGGCATGAACGCGAAATCGATATCGACGTCATCCTGGTCGGCAACGTGATCCACGATGACGAAGACGTGCACATCCCCCACCAGCGCATGCACGAACGCCTGTTCGTTCTCATGCCCGCCTGCGACATCCTGCCCGACGCCGTCTGCCCCAGAACCGGCAAGAGCCTGAAACAGCTGCTGCAGGAATGCCCTGATGAGCTGTCCAAACCCAGACAGGTGTGAGGTGTGGGGTGTGGGGTGTGGGGTGTGAGGTGTGGGGTGTGGGGTTTGAGGTGTGGGGTGTGAGGGAAGACCTGCAGGTGCCAAACACGTAGGGGCGAGACGAAGTCTCGCCCCTACATGGAACTCCGTAACTTGCTTGGTGCGCATCCCCCAGCAAATCATCGAGCAGGTTCGTCAGCAGTCGGACATTGTTGACGTGATAGGCGAGCACGTAAAGCTGCGCAAGAACAACCGCAACTACGTCGGGTTGTGCCCCTTTCACAAGGAGAAGACTCCGTCGTTCAACGTCAATGCCGAAAAGGGCATCTTCAAGTGTTTCGGGTGCGGCAAGGCCGGCAACGTCATCACGTTTGTCGAGCAGCACATGCACATGGGCTTTGTTGATGCCGTCCGACATCTGGCGCAACGGGCGGGTATTGAGATCCCTGATGAACAGCGTGATGACCCGACGGGTGAGTTTGCGCGCCAGGACAATGCGATGCGTGCACTGCGCGAGGTGGCAGAGTTTTATCAGCAGGTACTTGAATCATCGGATGGTGCTCCGGCGCGTGCGTTTTTCAAGCGACGCGGATTTACCGAGCAGACCTGCAAGGATTTCCGCCTGGGTGCTGCACCGGCAGCCTGGGACGCCACGATGCAGCACCTGCTCTCAAGGGGCTTTGCCATCGAACACCTCGTTGATGCCGGCCTGGTGATCACCCGCGAGGACGGTAAGACATACGATCGGTTTCGCGGACGTGCCATGTTTGCGATCGCCGATTCCGGCGGTCGCGTCGTTGGCTTCAGCGCGCGCACGCTCACGGATGATCCGGGTCAGCCCAAGTACGTCAACTCTCCGCAATCGATCGTTTTTGAAAAAAGCAAACTTCTATACGGTCTGGACCGTGCAAAGAGGCCCATCCAGGCCGAGCGTACGGCGGTCCTTGTCGAGGGTCAGGCCGACGTTATCACGCTCCACCAGGCGGGCATTACCAACGTGGTTGCCAGCTCCGGCACAGCGCTGACTCCGGAGCACCTGCGCATCCTTAAGCGCTTTGCCGATGCGATCATTCTGGTGTTTGACAGTGACGAGGCCGGACAAAAGGCGATCACGCGGGGGATCGAACTTGGCCTTGCTGCCGGCTTCGACGTGCGCTGCGTGGTGCTGCCGGCCGGGACGGACCCCGATTCGCTTGTTCGCGACAAAGGGGCTGATGTACTTCGCCCCTTGATCGCTGATGCAAAAACGTGGCTGGCGTATCAGATCGACCGGCTGCGTCTGACGGGTCAGCTCGATGACGCAACACAGCAGGCAAAGGCCGTACGTACGATGCTCGAGTGGATAGCCTCAGTACCCGATGCTCTGCGCCACCCATTTCTGCTGCGTGATGTTGCCGAGGCATTTCGACTGAACGAGCAGGTGCTTTCGCAAGAACTTCAGCGCATTGTCGGCGGATCCACGCAGCGTGCCGCGGGTCGGCCCGCCGTCCGGACAGAGACACCCTCGACAGATGCTCCAGCCCCCTCCGCTGCGACCAGTGCGGACAGACGAACAACCTACGTGGCAGCCCTGCTGCCGTCTGAGCGGGAGCTTATCCGCGTTGTTCTGATGGTGCCGGACGCGCTGTCCATTGCCCTGCATGAGTACCATATCACGACGGCCAGTTTCTGGAGCGAGGGTGGACGCGCCATCTTTCGCAGCATTCTGGTCGGAACCGAAGAACGTGCCGACGCGTCCTATCATGTGTTGCATGACTCTACGCTCACGGCCGATCAGCAGCGTGAGGTGGCCGACATCATGTTTGCCGCCTCCGCGCCGAGCACTTCTTGGAAACAGTTCGACGTGGAAGTGCCGGGCTATGACGTCCATCGCACGATCCGTGACGCGATGCTCGGCATCGAGATCCATCGCGTGCATCAGCGCATTGACGGGGCAACGCAGACGCTTGAAGTAACGGCCGATGCGGATGAGCGCAAGCGCATCATGTTCCGCATCTCTCATATGATCCAGCATCGTGAACGTCTGCGCGGTGCGTTTTCCTCCGACCCTCGAGATCTGTCATGGCTGCACGCCGATCAAACGTCCTGACGCTGCTCGTCTCGGTGCTCATGGCATGTACGCTGTGGGCGTATGTCACGCTTACCCGGACGTACGAGGACGACATCGACGTACCGATCGCCGTCGTGCCCCCTGCCGGACAGACCATCATCTCGGGCGTTCCGTCCAGCGTGACGGTGCGCGTGCGCACCAGCGGGCTGAACATTGCCAACCTGCGTCTGTACAACCGACCAAAGGTCTGCACGCTGTCGCTGGCAGAGCAGGCCCCGGATGAGCCGAGTGCCTTTCGTGTGGCCAATGCCACGATGCTCAAGCGCATCGCCGAAGATCTTGGCGTGCGCGTGCTGAGCGTTTCTCCGGCCGACATTACACTGCGCACCGGCACGCCCGAACTCAAGAGCGTGCCGCTTGTGGTGGCGCACAGCATCGAGTGCCGACCGGGCTTTATGATCACCTCCGAGCCCACGGCTGACCGGGCAAGTGTTACCCTGAAGGGCATTGCCGGTGTGCTTGCTCCTCTTACTTCGTGGTCGACCAAGAAGATCCTCCTTGGCGATGTCCATGAGGGCATGACGATCGACGTGCCGCTGAGTGATTCGCTCCGGTCACTGGTCGACGTCATGCCGAAATCCGTGCGCGTTCATATTCCTGTGCAGCAGGTTGCCGACGCAACCATAGAGGACGTGGAAGTGACTCTCGAAAAGGGGCTTGCCGGCATGGGCTACACGACGCGGCCGAACCGACTTCGTGTGACCGTGCGAGGAGGCGTCAACGATCTGGCAGAGCTTACGCGGCTCGACCTGCGATGTCAGATCAGCGGGGTCACGGCAAACGGCGTAGTGATTCCCACGGTGATGTGCCCGCGCGGCATGCGCGTGATCGCCTGCTCGCCCCGTACAGTAAGGCTTGTGCGACGTCAGGTCGCGTCACTGCGGAACAGCAGAGACGAGTCTCCATAACTCAAAAAGCGATATCCTCCGCCCAGCGCTGCTTCGTAGATCGAGCGCCAGTTGTTCTCACCAACGAATCCGGCAATGAGTGCCAGCAGCGTATTGCCTGGCTGATGAAAGTTCGTGATGAGCGCATCGGTAGAGCGGATCGAACAGCCGGGGGCGATCATCAGCTGCGTCGAGCCCCATACGGTGGTCAAGCTCCGCTCATCCATCCAGCGTCCCACCCGGTCAAAGGCCTCGTGCCGACCTGCCTTGTGCAGCGACGGGTCGAAGGCATCCCACTGCTCAACCGTGAGCTGGGAAGCCCCCTGATCACCATCTCGTAGAAGACGCGCACCCCAGAGGTAGATCGACTCCATGGTGCGGATCGATGTCGTTCCGACACATGTGAACAGTACGCCACGGGCGGCAGCGTCGCAGATACGCGCGACTTCCGAGCGTGAGACACCGAGACGTTCGCTGTGCATGACGTGGTCTCGCAGGTCCTGGGCATCCACAGGCCGAAACGTACCAAGGCCCACGTGCAGCGTCACGCGCGCAATGTCCACACTGCGCGCGGCAATGTCGGCCATCACTCTGTCGGTAAAATGCAGTCCCGCCGTCGGGGCAGCCACCGACCCCTGATCGCGTGCATAGATCGTCTGGTAGCGCTCTTCGTCGGCATGTTCCACCTCGCGCTGAATGTAGGGCGGTAGCGGAATCGTGCCAAGATGCTCGATCACCTCCGATAGCGTCTGCCCCCCCTGCCATGAAAGATCCACCAGACCTTCCGTTGAGGCACGGTCCACAACGCTGATTCGCAGCAAGCCGTCGTCGCTCACAAGTTCCATCCCCGGAAGCACGTTGCGACCACCAATGAGGCAGCGCCAGCGGGATCCCTCACGCGTAGCAAGCACCACGGCTGGATCGGTCGAGGGGGCTACTGGATCGGTGATGAGCACTTCGACCATTCCGCCCGACGGCTTGCGCACGTACAGGCGAGCAGCGATCACACGCGTCTGGTTCACCACCAGCAGCGATCCCTCCGGAAGAAGGTCTGCCACACGACGAAATGTCGTGTGCTCGATCGGCTCGTCGGCATTGCGCCAGACGAGCAGTTTGCTGGCATCCCGCTCCGCCAGCGGATGCATGGCAATGCGGTCGGCCGGCAAGTCATACGTCAACATCGTTGAGGTGGGAAGTGAAACCTTCCCCAATTGCGAACTGTCCAACGAGCGATTCACAAGAACTTCAACCACTTTCAAGTGTCAGGGAAAAGAAAATGCAAGATACACAGTCACCCATCCCGCCTCCCCCGGGCGGAGGTCCTCAAGGAATCCCCCCGCAGGGTGCGGCCTATCCCGTCCCACCACGCAAGAGCCGCTGGTGGATCCCCTTTGCCGTCATCGGCGGCATTCTCGTGGCAGGACTGGTCGTGTTCATGATCGTGACCTTCGTCTTCATCGGTGGCATCATGGCCGGACTGGAGAGTTCGGACACACCAAAGAGCATCAAGGACAACACCGTGCTGGTCATCGACATGTCAGGCGGCTTGCAGGAATCCTCGACGCACGATCCTTTTGCCTTCCTCTCCGGAGGATCTCAAGGCGGCGCATCGCTCTATGATGTGCTGGAGGCCATACGCAAGGCAAAGAGCGACGACAAGATCAAGGGGCTGTACATCACAGGCGGTGCCTCCGGTGCCGGCATGGCCAAGCTGGCGGAGGTGCGTGAAGCCATCGAAGACTTCAAGACATCGCGCAAGTTCGTCTATGCCTATATAGACATGGGAACCAAGTCACAGTACTACATGGCCTCGGTGGCCGACTCGGTCTTCATGCCGCACGAGGGCCTTCTGGAATTCACGGCGTTTGGCGCATCAGCCCCCTTCATGAAGGGACTCTACGACAAGCTGGGCGTGTCGTGGAACGTTGAGCAGTTCGAAGAATACAAATCTGCGGCCGAATCCATGACGCGTGACAAGTGGTCAGATCCGGCAAAGGAAGAGGTTCGTGCTCTGCTCGAGCAGCGCAGCAGCATGTTCATCCAGGCTGTGGCCGAATCACGTCGACTGGAGCCTTCCTACGTGCGCGCCGTGATGGACCACGGCGTCTATCTGCCGGACTCGCTCAAGCACTACCGACTGGTCGACGCACTTGCTCACGAAGAAGATGTCCGGCGTCGCATCCACGCACGCATGAACCCCAAGGACACCAACGAATACACTAAACTGCGAACGGTATCTGTGTCGAGCTACGTACAGCAGCTCGACGAAGAAAAAGCGACCAGCGACAAGGGCATTGCCATTGTCTACGCAAGCGGCGTGATCAGTTCCGGCAAGCAGGATAGCCCCTTTCAGGAATCCGGCATCTATGCCAAGACCTTCATCAAGAACCTGAAGAAGGCCGCTAAGGACGACGACGTCAAAGGCATCATCATTCGCATCGACAGTCCAGGGGGCTCGGCATTTGCATCGGATGAAATGTGGACCGCTATCCGCGAAGTACGCAAGACCAAGCCCGTCTATGCATCGATGAGCGACGTGGCTGCATCGGGTGGTTACTACATGGCGATGGCCTGCGATACGATCATCGCACATCCGGCCACCATCACCGGATCGATCGGCGTGATCATGGCAATGCCAAACCTTACCGGCACGATCGCCAAGGTCGGCGTCACGGTTGACACGATCAACCTTGGACCATCCGCCGCATTCATGAATCCTCTGCTGCCACTGACGGAGGCCGAGCGCGCACGTCTGCATGACTACGGCGAAAACACCTACCGCCGCTTCGTCCAGAAGGTCGCCGATTCACGTGGCAAGGACTTCGAGTCAACCCGCCTGCTGGCTCGCGGTCGCGTCTGGACCGGCGCTGCTGCCAAGGAAAGGGGCCTCGTGGATATCGAAGGCGGTCTGGACGTCGCTATCAAGGCGATGAAGAATCGCCTCAAGGTTGGCAAGAACGAAACCGTTGAGATCTATCGCTTCCCACGGCAGGAAGATGGATTGGAAGCCTTCCTTTCGATCTTCAACAAGGACGATGAAGCAAGCTCCGACGACGAATCGTCACCGGGTGCTTCCGCCAGCTCGATCGTCGAAGCCATCATGGCTCGGGTCTCGGCCGACCCAACCGGCGCCCGCCAGGTCTATGCAGCCATGCCTCGTCCTATCCGCCAACAGGTCGACCATACGGCATCCATCACAAAGCTCGCCATGCAGGAACACGCACTCATGGTGCTGCCGGTCAGCTTTCCGTTGGATTGAACTATTTCCATCGCCTGCTCGTTTTCACCTTACCTTTCAAATCACGTCGTGGCCCGCGGGTCTGCACCACGGACCCGGTAACACCGAGTACCACGACGCACAACGGCAACGCCGGCCCGCTCCATGGTCGGCGTTGTTTTTTTCTATCAGGTTTCAGGTTCCCGTCATCGGTCATCCGTCATCGGTCATCCGTCATCGGTCATCCGTCATCGGCCATCCGTCATCCGTCATCCGTCATCGGTCATCCGTCATCGGTCATCCGTCATCGGTCATCGGTCACTCGTCACTCGTCACTAACTTTGCACCATGAACCTCGAAACATTCCCCAATCCACGTCCCGGACGTCGGTACACGATCACGCACATCAACCCGGAGTTCACGTCGGTATGTCCGAAAACAGGGCTTCCTGATTTCGGGACCATTACGGTTGAATACATCCCGAACGAGACGTGCATCGAGCTGAAGGCGCTGAAGTATTACTATTTCGATTTTCGGCAGCGCGGCATCTTCTACGAAGCCGTCACCAATCAGATCCTCGACGATCTGGTTGCGGCCTGCGACCCGTTGTGGATGCAGGTAACGGCCGACTGGAAGGCGCGCGGCGGCATCAACAGTATCATCCGCGCAGAGTACACCAAGGCGCAGTAATGCTGACAACGATCTCCAAGCAGTTCCGTTGGGAGATGGGACATCGTCTGCCCTTTCACGAGGGTCTGTGCCGTAACATGCACGGGCACTCCTACGAGGCGCATGTGATCCTGACGGGTCATCCCGACGCCCACGGTATGGTGATGGACTACTACGATATGAAGGGGCTTATACAGGACAAGATCGACGAGCTCGATCACTGCTTTCTGTGTGATGCCAGCGATACCGTAGTGCTGGACTTTCTCTCGACGCACGCGATGAAGACCGTCATCGTCGACGTGCCCACAACGGCCGAGAACATTGCTCGGCTTCTTCTTGAACATGTCTGCGCCAAGCTCCCGGCGGCGCATCGCATGACGTCCGTGCGCGTTCGCGTGTACGAAACCGAAAAGACGTATGCCGAAGTGGAGCAACACCTATGAGCGTACGCGTTCGATTCGCCCCCTCTCCAACGGGCTTTCTGCACATCGGCAGTCTGCGCACGGCACTCTACAACTACCTCTTTGCGCGGCATCACGGCGGAACGTGTATCCTCCGGATCGAGGATACGGATCGCACGCGATTCGTCGAGGGAGCCATAGAAGAGCAGATCTCATCACTGGCATGGGCCGGCGTCACCTTCGACGAGGGTCCGCACGTGGGTGGCAACTACGGCCCGTACACGCAGAGTGAGCGTTTCGATCTCTACCGCGAATACGGGATGAAGCTGGTCGATAACGGCACGGCATACTATGCCTTTGACACGTCCGAGGAACTCGATGCCATGCGACAGCGGCAACAGGCCGCGGGTATTGCGCCGAAGTATGACCGTTCGGCGATGCGCAATCAGTACACGCTTGGCGAGGACGAAACAAGGCGTCTACTCGACGAGGGGGCTGCACATGTTATCCGTCTGAAGGTGCCCCTTCATCAGGACGTACGGTTCAGCGACGTGATCCGCGGCGAAGTGATCGTTAACGGACGCGAGATCGACGATCAGATCCTGCTCAAGAGCGATGGCTTTCCGACGTATCACCTGGCCAATGTGGTCGATGATCACCTCATGGAGATCACTCACGTTATCCGCGCTGAAGAGTGGCTGCCCTCAACGCCGAAGCACATCATCCTGTACCAGGCCTTCGGTTGGGAGCCCCCTACGTTTGCCCATGTGCCGCTGCTGCTCAATCCGGATCGTTCCAAGATGAGCAAGCGTCACGGCGATGTGATGGTGCGTGACTTTGCACGTAAGGGCTTCTTTCCCGAAGCACTGGTGAACTTCGTTGCGCTGTGCGGCTGGAATCCGGGCTCGGATAACGAGTTCTACTCCATGCAGGACCTGATCAGCAGCTTCACCCTTGAGCGCGTCAACAAGGCCGGCGCAGTCTTCGATTACCAGAAGCTCAACTGGATGAACGGCGAATATCTCAAGCAGCGCGACGCACAGGACCTGGCCCGCGAACTTCATCCCCTTCTGGTGGAACGGGGCTACCCGCACATTGAGCCGTCATACGTGGCTGACGTGATCGTGCTCGTGCGTGAGCGCGTGGCATTTCTGAGCGACGTTGTCGAGTTTGCCGACTATCTCTTCGGTGATGTACTTCCGCCACTGAGCGACGAGGCATCGGCACTTTTATCCGGCAACGACAAAATATCTGTGGCCATTGATTCGTTTCGTAAGGGGCTCGTCCCATCGGTTCTGGAAGATGCCGATGCATTCAAGGGGCTTGCACAGCAGAGCGCAGAGGCGGCCGGAATCAAAATGGGGGCTCTGCTCAAGCCACTGCGACTTGTGCTGACGCACCGTGAGGTGGGAGCCGACCTTTTCCGTACCGTTCAACTTCTAGGATTGGAACGATGCCTTTCGCGACTCGACGCATTTTTGTCGCCCTCGTGATCTGTGCGGCGACGTTAACCGCGTGCTTCACCACGCCGCGTCCGACCGCATCAGCCCCTTGCGTAACAGAAAAGACACGTGAGCTCACGATCCGATGGGGCACGCAGGATGACTCTTTGAATGTCATCGACGTCTACCGAATGAACACCAGGGGGGAGATCTTTCATTACCGCGGCCGCTCTGCTGAAACCGTCCCTGACGCGTATCTGCTACATATCGACCAGTCGGAGTACTGCGCAAGTGCCTCGTCTGTGAACGCCTGTTTTCTCAAGACGCAGGCGCTGAGCACCGGTGCTCGCAAGACACGCTTCGTGGAATACTTCAACCCGGCAACGGACGTATATTTACGAGCCTCATGGAACCCTGACCTGCAGACATTTCAGAGCAGGGACATGCGCAAGGAATACGATCAACTGATGAGTCTTGTCTCGAAATGAACCCGTCGCTGAAGATCCTCATCGTCGATGACAATCGCGATTTCTCGGCGACCATTGCCGACGTCGTCCGCTCCCAGGGATGGACGCCGGAGGTCTGCAATAGCCCAGAGCAGGCACTCAGCTTCCTTGCAAAGAACAGTGCCGAGGTCGCCCTGATGCTGCTCGACATTGAGTTCGGCAGCGAGTCTTCGATGACGGGTATTGACGTGCTGAGCCGCTCGATCCGAGAGTTTCCTGCCATTCCGGTGATCATGATCTCGGGCAAGGGCACGATCGAGATGGCCGTGCAGGCAACAAAGCTCGGCGCGATCAACTTCATCGATAAGTCAACACTCAGCAACGACCGGCTGGTGAATGTCCTGTCGAGCTCGATGGACCGACTACGCAGTGCCGCCAGCGAAGAAGACCGCCGGCGCATCATGGAAGCGCAGGGGATCGTTGGCAAGAGCCGCGCAATGATGGAGGTGGCTGACCTGATCCTCCTGTACGGTCGCACGGACTTGAACGTCCTGGTCCTTGGTGAGACCGGCACGGGTAAGAAACTCGTTGCGCAGGCCCTGCATGCGGTTAGCCGTCGCAGCAAGCATCCATTCGTCACGGTCGATATTCCGAACATCCCTCGCGATCTGTTTCAGAGCGAACTCTTCGGTCACAAGCGCGGCTCATTCTCCGGAGCCATGGAGAACAAGGTGGGCCTCTTCCAGAAAGCTCACAAGGGATCGCTCTTCATGGATGAGATCGGCGATATGCCGCTGGAGCTGCAGGCCAACCTCCTCCTTCCGATGGAGCAGGAGGGCGTGCGCCGGCTGGGCTCGGTTGAGGTCGAACCAGTCGACATCCGCTTCATCAGTGCCACTGACCGCGACCTGATCGCCGCGATGGCCGAGGGCACGTTCCGCGATCAGCTCTATCATCGTCTGCGCGAGTGCGAGATCTTCATCCCACCTCTGCGTGAACGACTCGACGATGTTCCGGTGACCGTGGACTTTTATGTTGCCAAGCACAACCGCGAGACGGGCGACTCCAAGACCGTCTCCCCTGCCGCCATCGACTACCTGTGTCAGTACCACTGGCCGGGCAACGTGCGTGAACTTGCAAGCACCCTCCGTGTTGCACTTCAGACCCTTTCTAAAGACGAACTCGAAGTCGCCGACGTCCACCGCGTCATCGGTCGATCCATGGACGCGGCCCGCTCGGCCTCCATACCCGTGACGGCTGCTCAGCCCCCTGCTCCAAGCGCAGCACAACCCGACGCCGCCACCGGCGCCGAGCCCCCAGCCGACGACCGTTCAAAGATCGAGCATGCCCTCACGCGCACGGCCGGCAACGTCTCCAAAGCAGCTGCAATCCTTGGCATGAGCCGAGAAACACTCCACAACCGGATCAAAAAGAACGGTATCGATGTGGCTGGCTATCGCCAGGTTTGAGGTGTGAGGTGTGAGGTGTGGGGTGTGGGGTGTGAGGTGTGGGGTGTGGGGTGTGAATTACCTGTAGGGGCGAGACGCATTCTCGCCCGTTGAAACACGTGAAAACACTACGCTACTTTTTCTTGCTGGTTGATATTGGCTTTATCGTCTACTGGGCGATCACGGCTCTCGGCCTCATTCCGCCGCAGTATCTCTACAGCGACTACACCAATCCGATCCTTGTTCACTGGAACTGGTCGTTCTTTCCGCTGGACATTCTGATATCAGCCACGGGGCTTTCCAGCATTGTTCTCTACTCGAGGCAGAATCGCCGCTGGAGAAACATCGCGCTGATCTCCCTCGTTCTCACCAGTGTTTCCGGACTTCAGGCCGTATCGTACTGGACTCTCGCGGGTGAAACAGATCTCACCTGGTGGATACCGAATCTGTTCCTGCTCGTCTACCCGCTGTTCTTTATACCACGGCTCGTCAAAGAAAATTGAGCGCGCGGCTGGGCGCGCCCCTACGACGTAATTCCGTACTTCCGTAATTCCGTAATTCTCTTCACCTCGTGCACCCTGATAATGCTCACCTTTGCCGGCAGCAGGACGGCGTGGAGCAGGGCGGTTACGCCATCGCGGTCTTCCGGACGGTCGATGCCGGCGAGGGTACCGATGAAACGTTTGCGGGAGATGCCCAGGAGTTGTCCTGAACCGATGGAGCTGAACTCACCGAGGTGATGCAGGAGCGCAAGATTGTGCGCGATCGTTTTGCCGAAGCCGATGCCAACGTCAACGTAAACTTGTTTAATGCCGGCACTTTGGGCTGAGGCAACACGCTCAAGAAGAAAGTCCTTCACTTCGGCCACGACGTCGTCGTAGTGCGGATCGTTCTGCATGGTGCCAGGAGCCCCCTGCATGTGCATTGCCACATACGGTACGCCTAATTCCGCAACAGTTGCCAGCATTTCCGCGTCGAAGCGTCCTGCGCTGACGTCGTTGATCATGGTAGCGCCGGCAACAACGGCGGCGCGGGCAACCGACGCCTTTGTGGTGTCGATGCTGATGTCGATGTCGGCATTGCGCCGGCGTATACCCTCGATCACCGGAATCACGCGATGCAGTTCGTCCTGAGCCGATACCGGCTCGGCACCGGGGCGCGTGCTTTCTCCCCCGACGTCGAGTATGTGCGCCCCCTGCTCGGCAAGGCGCAGCGCGTGCTCCACGGCCTGCGCAGCGGAGGCGAACTGTCCGCCGTCCGAAAACGAGTCCGGCGTAACGTTCACGATGCCCATCACCCGCGGAAGCGTCATGCGTCGGCGTACCCTGCGAAGATCTCGAGCAATCTCTTCTGCGTTGTCTGGCCAGGGCCGACAAGGGGCAGGCGATATTCTGGCTGGATATGTCCAAGTATCGACAGAATGAACTTCACGGGGATCGGGTTCGATTCAATGAAGTTGGCAGAGAAGTACGGCACAAGCTCCATCTGTTCCCGTTGAGCCGTGATGTAATCACCATTGAGTGCGGCCCGGACCAGGCGTCCGAAGCGACGTGGAGCGTAATTCGAGATCACGGCTATCACGCCCCGTGCTCCGCACGAGATCGCCGGAAGCGTCAGAACATCATCGCCGGCCAGGAGTGAGAAGTGGGGCGGTGCATGACGGATGATCTGGCACATCTGCTCAAGATTTGCCGAGGCCTCTTTGGTTGCGATCACCGTCGGGCACGCCTCGGCAATGGCCAGCTGAGTTTCGGCCGACACGTTCTGTCCGGTGCGTCCCGGAACGTTGTAGATGATCTTTGGCACATCCGATGCCTCCGAGATCGCCTGGAAGTGTGCCAGAAGTCCCGCCGGCGTTGGCTTGTTGTAATAGGGCGTTACGAGCAGCACGGCATCAACACCGCAGGACTGCGCCAGACGCGTCAGCTCAATGGTCGAGCGCGTGTCATTGGTGCCCGTGCCGGCTGTGATCACGGCCCTGCCTGCAGCGCGCTCGGCGGCAGTGCTCCACAGGAGCTGCTTTTCCTGTGTGGTAAGGGTAGCCCCCTCTCCGGTCGAGCCGCAGACCACGATGCCGTCCACGCCGGCAGCAATCTGCATATCCACAAGGCCGACGAAGGATTCAAGATCGATATCGCCCGACATTGTAAATGGGGTTACGATCGCTGTATGAAGACCGCGAATGTTCATAGTCGCATTTCCGGGAGTGATTTACCAGCTTCGGCTGGCGCGTTTGACGAGATATTCGCGCAGCGCCACATCGAAGGGCATTTCAGTGGTGATGCGCACGTAATCGACATTCAGCGCATGGCATCCCCGCTTCAGCGTTGTGGTGTAGTCTTCAACGGCCTGACGATAGGCGCCGCGGATCTGAAGGGGCTGCGTTGTGATCTCTTCACCGGTTTCGAGGTCACGAAACACCGTCGACGCGTCAAAACCAAGATCCACCTCGCGCGGATCCATCACATGAAACACCATCACGTCGTGCTGATCGTGTCGGAAGTGGCGCAGACCCGAGAGGATCGTTTCGGGATCATCGAGTAGATCACTGATGATCACCACAAGCCCCCTGCGAGAGAGTCGTTCAGCGATGTGGTGCAGCGAGATGCCGGTGCCGGTTTGCGCCGCAGGACGTGCCTCTTCCAGCGTTCGCATCAGCTCCTGTGCATAGGACATTTTTGAGCGAGGGGGCATGAAGGCCTGCACATCGGTGTTGTACAGGGCCAGACCTGCCGCATCACGCTGGTGCATGATGAGATACGACAGCGATGCCGCCAGAAAGGTCGCATAGCGGTACTTGCTGACGTGTCCCTCGGACGAGTAGGACATCGAGGCTGACATGTCAACACAGATCATCGCCCGCAGATTGGTCTCGTCTTCGAACTGCTTTACGTAGAAGCGGTTCGACCGACCGTAGATCTTCCAATCGATGTGCTTGAGCTCGTCGCCGCGCCTATACTGGCGATGCTCGGAGAACTCGGCGCTGAAGCCATGAAATGGCGACTTATGAAGTCCGGTAATAAACCCCTCGACAACCAGCCGGGCGCGCAGTTCCATACTGCCAAGCTGGGCGACGGTCTCCGGTGTAAGGATCATGGTTCGTTGGCGTGAGGTTGGGTGTTTACCGCTGCTGAAGTCGGCGTCGTGGTGAGAGAAAGACGGACCAGACCCGCAGCATTGTTAACACCCAATTTAGCCATGATTCGAGCTCTGTGCGTTTCCACCGTTCGCCGGCTGATGTCAAGGTGCTCGGCGATCTGCTGACTGGTAAATCCGGACGATACAAGGGCCACGATCTGCCGCTCACGTTTGGTAAGGGGCAAACCATCGACCACAGCCCCATTGTGCCGGTCGGCATCCTCCACGGACCGCTGTGCTGTGGCACTAAGGACCCTCTCGCCAAGTCCAACGGACTTTACGGCAATGATCAGCTCTTCCGGCAATACGTCCTTGACAAGGAACCCGTTCGCACCAACATCGAAGGAGCGCGAGATCGCATCAACATCATGCGTCGACGTCAGCATCAGCACCTGTGTGTGCGGCATTTCCTTCTTGATAAAGGCCGTGGCCTCGTATCCGCTCATCAGCGGCATCTTCACATCCATCAGGATCACATCCGGACGCGTGCGCCGCGCCATCTCTACCGCCTGCCCACCGTCGGCCGCCTCTCCAACAACTTCAACGTTGTCATCCGATGCCAGCACCGTCCGCACTCCTGCCCTGACCACCTCGTGATCGTCGGCTACCAGAACCCGAATCTTTTGCTGCATGTATCCGTCACGAAGTTTGGGAAAACGGTTACGAATGTCCGTAATAACACCAAAACGAGAAAATAGTTTCTTTGACGAAGGTACTGGGTACTGGGTACTGGGTACTGGGTACTGGGTACTGGGTACTGGGTACTGGGTACTGGGTACTGGGTACTGGGTACTGGGGACTGGGTACTGATCGTCATTCCTGCGAAGGCGGGAATCCACGTTTCATCTGATCGTAGGGCCGCAGCATGCCTCGACCCTCCCTTCGGATGGGGCGGAATCTATGGCTGATCGCGTCGTTGTTGCTATCGCGGGAATGACGATAATGTCCCCAGTACCTAGTACCCAGTACCTAGTACCCAGTCCCCAGTCCCCAGTACCTAGTCCCCAGTACCTAGTCCCCAGTACCCACTACCCATATCACTGGGCATGCGCCAGTCGGCGCGGGGGGACAGGGCAACGGAGCCGATCTTGGGTCCGTCGGGCATGCAGGAGCGTTTGAACTGGTTGCTAACGAAGCGGCTCACGAAGATCTCCAGCCAGTGGATGATCTGCTCGGCACTGTAATGTCCTTCAAACGTGCGGATTCCCAGAGTCGCGATGCTGGAAAGGGGCTCGCGCAGACGCACAAAGTGGTAGAGGAAGAAGTCGTGAACCTCGTACGGACCAAGTACATCTTCTGTGCGCTGCGTGCTGTCTGCGCTTCCGTCCGATGGCAGCAGCTCGGGGGAAATCGGCGTATCGAGAATATCTCTCAGGATGACCGCGGTTGATGACGGCATGCGCGCGGAGTGCCATTCGATCATTGACCGCACGAGCGTTTTCGGAACGCCGGCGTTGGGGTTGTACATCGACATGTGATCGGCGTTGTAGGTGCTCCATCCAAGAGCGATCTCGGACAGGTCGCCCGTGCCGACAACGATGCCGCGGTGCTTGGTGGCAAGGTCCATCAGCACCTGCGTGCGCTCGCGCGCCTGGGCGTTCTCATACGTCACGTCATGCACCGACGGGTCGTGACCGATATCGCGAAAGTGATCCATCACTGCGGTTGTGATGTTCACCACCTCGTAAGGGATCTCCAGCTGGCGGCAGAGCAGCTCGGCGTTGGAGTGTGTGCGCTGCGTCGTTCCCGGCCCCGGCATGGCCACCGCAAGGATCGTATCAAGTGGACGCTTGAGGATCTCACAGGCCTGACGGCAGACCAGCAATGCCAGCGTTGAATCGAGTCCGCCCGAGACACCGATCACCAGCCGCCGAGCGTGAGAGCGCTGAAGGCGCATGGCAAGCCCCATGGATTGGATCAAAGCGATCTCGTGACAGCGCTGCTCGCGGTCGATCACGTTCGATGGAACGAACGGACGCGGCACGATCGGACGCAGGATCTCGTTCTTGGTATGCTGCGCCACCGTCACATCAACCGTCATGATCCCCTCGGGAACGGTCTCCTGCGGAAACGACGTTGAACCGAGCCGCTCGCGCACACACCGCGCAAGGTCGGCGTCGGCAATGCGCATCGTGCCCTCGAGGTCGAAGCGCTCGCTTTCGACAAGGGGCTCACCACATTCGGCAATCATGCAGTGTCCGCCATAGACCGTGTCGGTGGTCGACTCGCCCGGACCCGCCGAAGCGTAGGCATAACAGGTATAGGTGCGGGCCGACTGGGAGTGCACCAGGCTGCGACGGTAGTCGGACTTACCAACGACCTCGTTACTGGCCGACAGATTCAGAATAAGTGTTGCACCGGCCCGCGCAAGACGTCCGGAAGGGGGCTCAATGCTCCAAAGATCCTCGCACAGCTCAATCCCGATGCGCACATCCGCACGCTCCGTGTCGGCCAGCACAATGTCGGTGCCAAAGGGCACGCGATGTGTGCCGATCGCCACGTGTTCACGCCGAACATGACGTCCGCTGCGGAACCAGCGTCCTTCGTAAAACTCTCCTGCATTGGGCAGAAATGTCTTTGGTACGCAGGCCACAAACGCCCCATTGCTAATAGCAACGGCAGCGTTGTAGAGGTGTCCGAGGTGAACGATCGGCGCACCGACAACGAACAGGCACGACAGGTTCTGACTGTATTGACGGAGCTGTTCAAGCCCCTTGACAGTCGCGGCAAGAAGTGACGCGTCACGGAACATGTCGCCGCACGTGTAGCCCGTCAGACACAGCTCAGGAAGCACGGCCACTTCAGCACCATGCTTATGTGCATCTGCGACCGCCTGTTCGATCCCGGCTACATTTCGCTTCACATCACCTACGGAAACGACGGGGGCAATCGTAGCCACCCGCACGTAGCCGAGCGAGGTGATGAGCGCCGGCTTCATCGCGTGTTGGTGATAACCATCGAGATGGTACGCTCAAAAGCCCCCATCGATTTGCCATCGGTGAAGATGTCTCGATCGGCCTTCTCAAGCCCCTTCTCGACCTTCTTCAGGCGGGCAGTGCCTTCGCGGGTAAGCTCAACAAGGCGCGCACGCGAGTCGGCCGGATCGGCAACGCGCCGAATGAGCTTCTCGTCTTCAAGAACGCGTACGTTCTTCGAGAGCGTCATCACGTCTACGCCGGCGTAGTTGGCAACATGCACTTGCTTTGCAGTGCCTGTTGTGCGCTGGAGCGTCTGCACGGCAAGCAGCACATTTACCTGCAGTGGAGAAAGTCCTGCTTCGCGGTACACAGCGTCGACGTGCGCACGCCAGCGTGCCGCCGCCAGATAAAGACGAATGCCATGACCGGAGACCGCCGGTTCGGTTGGTGTGGTGGTGATTCTTTTGGGCATAGAACACAAAATTATGTGATTGTTGCGGTTTGTGACCTGTGAGGACGGATTCAATTTCAAAAAATGATAGCGTGATTTACTTGCGGTATTTTCACGGTCATGTTTTGTTTCCCACGCGGGCACCATTCACGCCCGTCATTCGTTATAACGTGGATGAAATCTGCACTCGTTCTGCACATGCTGCTGCTGGCGGCCCTCACAGCCACTGCACAAGACGTTACAATCCGCGGAAAAGTTGTGAGCGCGGATGACACAAGCCCCCTGCCAAGCGCAACAGTGCGCTTCACGTCGATGAAGGACACCTCGATCGTACGCGGTAGTTATACCGAGCGTGACGGAACGTTCAGCATCAAGAACATGCCCGTCGGGTCATGGAAGCTTTCGATCAGCTACGTGGGCTACCAGAAGCTGGAGTCGACGCAGTTCGTGCGGGAATCCCGCTCCGACCTTGGAACATTCCGCCTGAAGCGCGACACGGTATCCGGCAAGGCTGTCGAAGTGGAGGCAACAGCCGTGCGTATGGAGGTCAAGGGCGATACGATGGACTACAACGCACAGGCCTTCAAGACGAATCCAAATGCAACGGCCGAAGACCTGGTCAAGAAGATGCCGGGCATCACGGTTGAGAACGGCACTGTTCGCGCCCAGGGCGAACAGGTACAGCGGGTAACGGTGGACGGACGCGAGTTCTTTGGCGATGATGCGCAGGCAACGCTCAAGAACCTGCCGGCTGATATGGTTGACCGCGTGCAGGTGTTTGATCGCGGAAGTGATCTTTCGATGTTCTCGGGCTTTGACGACGGCAACACATCGAAGCAGATGAACCTCGTCACACGCAAGGACCGCCGCAATGGTGCCTTCGGCAGAGTGTATGCCGGTTATGGAGATCAGGATCGTTACGCAGCCGGTGGAACCATCAACGACTTCCGTGGCATGCAGCGCATTACGGTGCTGGGCATGAGCAACAACATCAATCAGCAGAACTTCGCCTTTCAGGACATCCTCGGTATGTCCGGCGGCGGCATGGGTGGCGGCATGGGCCGCATGATGCAGCGCTACATGAGTGGCGGCGGCGCCCAGATGATGCAGCGCATGGGCGGCGGCGGTGGTGGAGGGGGCGGACCATTCTCGAGCTTCTCCAATTTCCTGGTCGGCCAGCAAGGGGGCATCACGACCACCAACGCACTGGGCATGAACTACAGTGACATGTGGGGCGAGAGGACCAATGTCTCATCGAGCTATTTCTTTAACTACGGCGACAATGATCGTACCAGCACGCTCGACCGGACGTTTGTGGCGGCACAGAACGCCGGACAGCTCTACGCGCAGCAGGACACGGCGGCATCGATCAATAGAAGTCATCGCGTCAACATGCGTATTGAGTCGTTTATTGACAGCGCCAACGTCATCGTTGTCTCTCCGCGTGTTTCGATTCAAGCCTCGAACGCCAACAGCCTTGTATCGGGGCTGACCTCGTTCCGCGACCAGGAACTGAACTCCACACTGACGGATAATGCGACCACCAGTGGAGGATATTCGGCATCGGTCTCAACGACCTACCGGCGATTGATCTCGAAGACCGGTCGGTCACTGGCTGTTTCGCTCAACGTTGATCGTAGCGACCGGTGGAATGACGGTGCGCTGGCATCGACGAACAGGTTCTTCCTCAGCGCTGATTCGGCTCTGCGATTCGATCAGCGTTCGGACGGCACCAACGACGGCACAACATTGGGGGGCCAGGTTGCCTATACCGAACCTATTGGTGAGCGCGACATGGTGCAGTTTTCCTACGAACCATCACTCACCATGAACGGCAGCCGACGGACAACGAACGCTCTCGACAGTGCAACCGGTACGTTCAGCCTCATCGACTCGTTGCTGAGCAACACATTCAGCAACGACTACCAGACACACCGTTTGGGAGCGCTTTACCGCTGGCGCATGGAGAACACCATCATTACCTTCGGCGGCAATTATCAGTACGCCCTGCTCACCGGCGATCAGACGTTCCCCGTCAGCAGCTCCGTTGAACGCAGCTTTCAGAACTTCTTGCCCTCGGTGCTGTTGCAGCATAAGTGGTCGGCCTCCACCAACATCCGCCTGTTCTACCGCACGAGTACCAACGCCCCCTCCATCTCTCAGCTCCAGAACGTCGTGAATAACTCTAATCCTCTGCAGCTGACGATCGGCAATCCGAATCTGGCACAGGAGTACACGCACAACGTCAGCGCACGATTCGTCAAGGCCGACTGGCTGGTGGGACGGACGATGTTTGCCGTAGCAAACGTATCGTACACCTCCAACTTTATCGGCAACGCCAGTCAGATCGTCCTGCGCGACACGGTGCTCGATGCCGCACAACCAATCAGACTTGGCCCTGGAACGCAGATCACACGTCCAGTAAATCTCGAGGGCAACTGGAACGTGCGCAGCTTCCTGACGTACGGTTTTCCTATCTGGGGCATGAACCTGAACACGAACGCAGCACTGCTCTACTCGCGTACACCCGGCCAGATCAACTCGCAGACAAACTACGCGAACTCCACCACCGGTTCGCTCGGATTCTTCCTCAGCAGCTCTTCGTCGGAAGATCTAGACGTGTCGATCAACTACAACGGCTCGTACACGTGGGTGAAGAACACGCTACAGACGGCGGCCGACGACAACTTCTTTACGCATCTTGCCGGACTTCGCGTGATCTGGAACATTGGTGCGCTGGCCTGTAGCACGGATGTGAATCAGACGCTCAATGCGGGCCTTGGTACGGGCTTCAACCGCACCTTCACGGTGTGGAATGCCGGCATCGGGTACCGTTTCCTGGAGAATCGCGCCGCGGAGCTTCGGCTGACAGTGAACGACATTCTCAATCAGAATGACGCGATCAACCGGTCAGTAAACGACGTTACGATCGAAGACTCGCGCACAAATGCCTTGCGGCGCTATGCGCAACTGACGTTCAGTTATGATCTGAAGAACTTCGGCCAGGGGGCTGGCCAGGGTGGCCCGCCGCGACGCTAACGCTGCGTGTCGTTACTTGATGACGATGATCTTGAAGTTCTGATCGTCGGGTGGGTTCAACGCATCATCCGACAGGTTGTTGATCCGTATCGTGACTTCGTCGACATCCGACACCCAGGCGTGGAATGTCACAAGATCAAGCAAACCACAGTCAGCAGGAACGCCAAGTCCAACGACGTCGCCCACAGCTGCACCCGGGATAGCCGTGCCGATAACAACGTCCCGTGACGAGTTGGCAGGCACATCAGGGAAATTGACATTCTCAACGAGGACCGTTGGAAGCGTCATCTGCGTCCATGAAAGCGACGGCGACGGCAGACTGGATGAGGTCAACACTCCCTTACCCACCGCAACACCTGCTGCATACTCTGCAGGCGGACCGTCCGGCCAGGTATAGTTTCCATTGGCCGTCTTCGATAGCTCTCCTGCCGAGTTGATCTCAAACAACATCGTACCCGAGGCATTTTCGATCACCATGGCTGCCTCGATCGGATCGGCAGCCAGACGCACGATAGCGCCCGGAGCGGCCGGATCAGATGAGTTCACCTGCATTGCTGCATTAAGCGTCGGGAGCGATCCGTCGGCCGGCATGTCAGCATTCGTAGCAACGCGGCCCGTGCCGAACTCTCCGTAGAGCAGCGCCTTTGTTTCGCTGTTGGCAATGAAGAGCCGACCATCAACCGTTCCGAGTGCGCGCTTGCCGGCCTGATAACCAAGCGCAACGTTACCGCCACCACTGGAGCCGAGTACGGTTGCCGACGACAGTGCCTGGCTACCGATCACCGTGTTGGCCGATCCCTCCGTCATACCCTCGAGGGCACGTGTTCCCAGGGCTACACTGGTCGACATCGCACCCGTCGTGGCGGATGACATTGCCAGATTTCCGATCGCTACATTCTCCGTACCCGTCGTGTTCGCCAACAACGCAGAGGTACCAATGGCAATGTTGTTGTCCGCGGCTGTGGTCGAGTTCATCAATGCCATCTGTCCCACCGCGACATTGCCGACGCCGTCGAGCAGATTGTAAGCGGCTTGATAACCAACAGCAATGTTCCGACGAGGATTCGTTGCCAGTTCAAGGGCGCTTGCCCCGATGGCGATGTTATCAACAGCAGTGGTAGCATCCGTTGTTCGCAGCGCACTCATACCCAACGCGATATTGGCCGACCCCCGTGCGTTTACAAGCGCATCACGTCCAATTGCGATGCTGTTTGAGGCATCCGTGCCGCTTCGCATGGCGTTCTGTCCGATGGCGATATTCCGGCCATTACCTGTACTGAGGGAGAACAGCGCACCCTCGCCGACAGCGAGGTTCTCCGAAGAGGTTGTCACGGCATTCAATGCCTGGTTACCGATGGCGATGTTCGAACCTGTGGAGGCCACCACGGCAACCATCGTTTCATTGCCGATCGCAATGGAGGGGACCGAAAGCGTCGTTGTACTGCGAAGTGCCTCAAAGCCCACAGCTATCACGTCCGAAGCAGACGTGAGGCTACGCATGACGCCGGGCCCCATGCCGATGTTCCTTGATGCTGTGGTGGCAAGTGCACTGCCTGCCGAGTGGCCGATCATGATGTTCGACGCACCCGTGGATATGGCACCCATCATCGCGTTCTCACCGATGGCAATGTTACTGACACCCGCCGTGACGGCACGTCCGGCAGACGTACCGATGGCAACGTTCGAGCTGCCGCCTGTAAGCGACACCAGCGTCCACGCACCCAATGCCACGTTCGAACTGGTCGCCGTTGCATTCACCATCGCGCTGTGACCCATTGCCACGTTCTCACTGCCCGTAATCCCGATAGCGGCTCTGTGTCCGACCGCGGTATTATTCGCAGCTGTCGTCAGTCCGGCATTCGACATCGCGTCGCGCCCGATGGCGACATTACCATTCATTGTCTGCACCCGCAGGGCATTGCTCCCTATGGCCGTATTGTTCTGGCCGGTCGTGATCGCGCCGCCGGCATTCGTCCCGATCAGCGTATTACTTGCCGCCCCACCTCGAATGGCCGTACCTGCAGAGGAACCTATGGCCACATTTAAGGTACCCGTGAGTGGAGTGCCGGAAACTCCGAGCATCGCATTCGATCCAATGGCCACGTTGTTGTCGCCCGAGCTGACGTTGCGGAGCGCGTTCTGTCCGATAGCAATGCTTCGTGAAGTTCCCACTGCCCCGAGCATTGCCTCGAATCCGATAGCAATGGCGTTCGTGCCCCCACCGGTACCCGAGTACGCCAGATGGCCGATAGCGATGTTCCTTGTTCCGGCGATAAAGCGCGACCCTGCAGAAGAACCAATGGCAATGTGCGCTGTAGTCGCCGTACCCGTCACCAGCGCGCCAAGCGCGCGCTGACCAATGGCGATCATGGATCCGGCCGACGTTGCCGCGAGCATGGCGAACTGTCCAACAGCGATATTGTTGGTGCTCAGTGAGAGCGCCGGTGCTGCCTGCTGACCAATTGCGATGTTTAACGAGGCGGATGTCGCACCTCCAAGTGCCCGATCTCCCATAGCCACATTATCAGCACCGGATGTCAGCAGTGTGCCCGCAGAGCTCCCGATCGCGATGTTCTGATTGCCCGTCGTCAGTCCCCCGTTCATTGCATCGATACCGGCCGCGATGTTACGCGCCCCGGTCGTGATGGTTTGCATCGCCCGCACGCCAAGAGCGATACTCATCTGCGGGCTCGTAGAGCCACGCATGGCATCGAGACCGACGGCGATGTTATCTGACCCTCCAGAACCGAGGGATGTTACACCGACACCGATGTTGTTACTGCCTGAGGTGAGCGTGGAACCCGCCGAATTTCCAACGATGATCAAATTCGTACTCGTCACTCCATTGGCAAGAGCCGAAAGAGCGCGATCACCGATGGCAATGTGAGAACTACCGCTTGTCATGACGGTTATCACACTCTGTCCGATGGCGATGTTCTCATCACCTGACCGGAGCGCTGGCGCAGCCAGAGAACCGATGATCATATTCCGGGAGCCTGAGAACGAGGATGGCAGTGCCTGCTGACCGATGACCGTATTCTGATCACCGGAGGTCATTGCAAATCCCGCGGAGGTGCCGATCGCAATGTTGTTTGCTCCAGTGGTACTAAACGTCAAAGCGTCTACACCGAGAGCAATGTTGTGCTCTCCGGAACCGGCTCTGAGCATTGCACGCAATCCGATACCGATGTTTCGGTTTGTACCGGTCGATAGTCTCATGGCCTCCGAGCCAATGGCGATATTCTCATCACCGGTCACAATTGCCCGGCCTGCCGAGGAGCCCAACATGATGTTGTCCTGACCCGTTGTCATCTGCCGCAGGCTCTCACGGCCGATAGCAATATTGTTCAGACCATTGACAAGAGAGAAGGCCGCATCGGCACCGATACCGATGTTGTTCGTTCCATTGGTGAGCGAGAAGAGGGCGTTCTCGCCAATGGCTATGTTGTCGTCCTGATTCACCAGCGATGCCAGCGAGTTCGGTCCGATGGCAAAGTTCCGGGATCCGACAGTGAGCGATCTGGCCGCGTTGGTGCCGTACAGATGGTTGTCATTACCGGACAGAAGGTTTGTACCGGCGGACGATCCAAGAGCATAATTGCGACTCCCCTCTATGTTGTTCACCAGCGCCCGAGCGCCAATGGCAACATTGTCTGTACCTGAAGAGCCCACGTTAAGCAGTGCCTCCTGACCAATGCCGATGTTCAACGATGAGCTGGTGACGTTGCCCATCGCTGACGGACCGATGGCAATGTTAAACCCGCTCGCACTGGTTGTGAGGTTACGCAGAGCCCCCTCGCCGATGGCGATCTGATCGTTGAGGTTCACGGCATTATCCAGCGCTCGGGCACCAATGGCGATGAGCCGCTGTCCAGCCGTTAGGTTTGGCGTGATATTGGCACCCATGAGCACAAGGTCCGACCCGCTGGTGAGAACGATCGCCGCGTTAGAACCGACGATCACGTTTCTGTCGCCTGTCAGCAGACTGCTGGCGGCACTTGTTCCGATCGCAACGACGTCATTGATCGTGGTGGCCATGCGAAGCGCACCCTCGCCCACGGCGACATTTCTCACACCGGTAGTGAGTGACAGCAGCGCCGAATGACCGATGGCTGTGCTCGGTACGGTGGCGATGGCATTCGAAAGTGCGCTTGCTCCGATCGCCACAAAGCCCGTGCCCCCGGTGATGGACTCGAGCGATCCGTACCCGATGCCGACGTTCTGCGACCCGGTGCTGACACGATCCAGGGCACTTACTCCGATGGCCACATTATCGGCACCGGAAGTAAGGCTCCGCATCGAATGATGTCCGAGACCCACCGAGTTATTCCCAGCATCCGCAACATCATCCAGTCCGGTCATCAGTCCATAGCCAAAACCCGTGATGAAATCCGCCCGCGGCGCAAGACTTCCAATCGGCTCGGTGGGTGGACCCGTCAGGTTGAGCTTTGTTCCAAAGATCATGGACTGCTCGGCGGCACCTGTCGACCCGAATGCATAGCCTGTCGTTGGCCAGCCATACAGCGGTGTATCATCGATGGACGTGCCGATCTCGGCAGCGCGGTTATCCCACGTCTGGTCGAAGGCCATCACACCAACGTTTGTTGACCATGCAAGAGTCCCCCCGCCGTCCGTACTGGCAACCTGCAGAACAAGACGTCCCGCCCCCGGGGGCGGAGGCAGCTTCATGAACGGGTTGAAGGCAACGCCGTTATACTGCGTGAGATTGTTGGCCGCTCGGAATCCTATGTAGCGCGGGAAGTAATTTGATATCTGGTAGATGGTGGTTGCGTCGAGGGCGGTGGACCAGCCGGCGTTTACAGTGACAACATTGGCGGTGTTGCTGATGACGGTCCGGATCTGACCACGTCCAGTTCCACCCACGATGCGAAGCTCCGCGCCCGCAAAGTTGAGATTTTCCGCCACCCAGTCCTTGGATCCATCGGTGAGCGTTACTGAGTTCACCGGTGCGACAACTGTCGCTACACCCGTCTCGGCTACAATCTCAATCTCATATCTCGACTGTCCGGCAACAAGCGCCGTCGTCCAGTTTGAGTTGACCGTTCCGGTGCTCGAACCGTGCGTCGTGATCCGACGGGTCTGCCCCTCACCCGGACCAGCCACAATGCGAACGATCGCGTTACGATAGGCATCCGGGAACCACGCCTTGGTATTGTCCGTGAATGCGGCGGTACCGATGGCCTGGTTTGCTGTTATGGTTCCACCGGCAAAGCTTGCCCGGTCATAGAACCGTATCTCCGCGACTTCACCGAAGGCCTCACTCGCTCCAGCGGCTGTTCCGTAGGGTCGGAAATGAACGTTGCCGTTGAAATCGATCTGCGTCATTGTCTGCGTCATCGACGTGGATCCTGCACCGGCGCGCTCGGTATCCATGATCGATGGCAGGATCGAATAGCGGACGCCCGCGCCGGCGGTTGTATACGCCGTCGTCCAGTTGGGTGTGACGGTAAGCTGTGTGGCTGTGTTTGCAGAGATTTCTCGCTGTTGCACGTTCACACCGCCGTCGGATGTGGCGATGACGCGGTAACCAACCCACTGTCCCGGCGTCCACGCCTTGGTGACGTCGGTGAGGGTATTCGTACCAAAGTTCGCCGTTGCGATACCGTTGAGCACGGCATCTGCCATGTCGGCCCTGCTTGGAAGGGGCTCCTGCACCGTCAGTCGAAGGCCAGGGTCGGCATTGGTCGGACTGAGCACCGTCGGTGTGGTCGTTGAAAGTGTCGCAACCTCGTCTCGGGGGTCGTTCGTCGGATCTACACTTTCATCGTTGTCCTCATTGGCAACAGCGTTCACCATCAAGATGGCATCTACCGTATTAGGATTGCGCGCGCCCGTTGGAATGTTGTAAATGTCCGCCGGAGCGTTCACCTGCAGACGGGGGAACTCCAAGCCCCCTAGCATGAGGAAGTTGCCGGTAGCCCTGTTCGAGAGGTAGAAGGTTGAGCTTGTGGGGGCATTAAGATTGCTACCCACCGAACTACCAATGGCCACCACTTCGCGCGCACCGCTCCAGGCCGCGGCCCGGCCGAGAGCATCGGAACCAATGATCACATGATGCGGACGACTGGCGTTTGTGAACCCTCGCAGTGCACCGAACCCCACCACCGTGCTTGGGGCGATCTGACTCGGATTCCCCGCGCCTGCCGACACCACGTCTTGCATATTGGCGGCGGTAACCGTAAAACTTGCCGCAGCAAGGTTGCCGATGGCTACATCTCCCATCGTGTAATTGGCGAACTGTCCTGCCGTAGCCCCAACGAATGTGGCATTCCCACCCGAAGCCATGACAGTCACAACGGAATTACCAACGAGAGTGTTGTTGATGCCGGTAACAAATCTCATGTTGGCCAGGTTAGCACCACCGCGTCCGGCAAACAGTCCTGTCTGCAACGCCCGCGCGCCGAGAACCGTGTTACCGATCGATCGAAGGGGGTAGGTTGTGGACGTGACGGTCTGCGCGCCGATCACGGTGTTTGAGTCGGGATTAAGCGTGCCGATCGAGTGCGGGAACGTGTTCAGCGTAGCAAGGTTCGGCGAACGCAGAAAGAGATTCCTCACACTCGCCGGGAAACTGCCTGACGAGGTAAGGCTAACCAGGTTGGTCCCAACCGGGTTGATAAAGACGGCCGAAGCATGACTGAGCGTCCCATCGCTGGAGATCAGGCTACGCTGCACATTACCCGTCACGAGGTTGAGATCATTCGCATCAACCGTACCAAGCCACGACGAGCCACCACTCGGGGCCTCCCCCAGGTCTCCCGACGATGTGTACGTGCCCCCTGCCGCCGGATTACCGCCCTGCGTATACCACAACCCCGAACTGCGAGCATACCAGCCCGGTACCGGTGGATTATCATCACTCATGCGGAAGACATCGCCGTTGCTCACCGACCCATTCGTCCACCGCAGAAGGGGCGGTGTCTGTTCACCATCCTGATACGACACAGCGTTCAGCGTAGGCTGCGTACTTGTCAGATTCAGCGAATACGACGTGGTGCTGGCCGGAATCTCGAGTGTGAGATTGGTATTGGTAAGCGTAGCTGCCAGCGGGGGTGTATCTCGGAATGGATGGCCGAGAGCAAGATTGGCCTGCAGACCCCATTTCCAGGCCAGGTATCCTTCAATGCGCTGACAGTCGGCATCCGAGAGTGCCGACGTATAGACGAGTACCTCAGCGATCCATCCGTTGAGTTCGCTATCAGCACCGTCCACGGTAGCACCAAGAGTCATGGTTGCCGAGCTAAGCGCTAAGCTTGAGCCTGTGATGTTCTGGGTCGCCGTTCCGTTAAGCCGCAGCGTTGTCGTGATTCCATTGAGTCGACTCGCCACAAGAAGTGGGGCACCGTATCCACTGATGGGCTGTGCTGTTAGCGGCGTGTTGTTCCTCCATGTTACAACAGCAGGCGGCGAGACAGAAGCATACACGTCCTGCCTTGAGATGAAAGCAGGTATCCAGGAATTTGTTGTCAGGTAATCGTTGCTAGGATTCCAGAAGCCTACCAAACGAGAGTATCGATTTGTGGCTTGTCCGTAATCTGTCTTACTGCCGACAACAAAGACTGTTATGGTGTTGATTGTGAGACTGAGGGAAGCATCAAGCCGGTCCTTGAAGTCACCAGTTTCTCCGAATCTGATCACCGGTCTCGCTTGGAATTGCCCGTATACTGGTCGCAAATTCACCGCTGGGGGTGTAGCGTTCCGGTTGTTACCGCTCTTGTCATTCCATTGTGTTACGCTTGTGCCGCTGAGTGTGATCGTGGATGAATCACTCGCATCAAACCACACGGCAGGCTGAGTAGCCAGATTGATCGGCGAGAGCATCTCCGTTCTGCTGAACATCCGCAGCTGTCGTCCTCCAGTGGTAGGGGGCGTCTGGGCATAGACGCTACTGGCCCCACACGTAAGCAGCGTGAGAATGACGACCGATGTTCTATGAAACAGGCGCATCTTCATGACGCCTATTTAATAACCGTGATTTTGAAATCAGCGGCTGCGGGATCAATGTTTACGCCACCGCCGGCGGCCGCGTAGTTGTGCAGGCGCACCGTGACGGTATTGGCTGCCGACACCCAAGCGGTGTATGTTGAATTTGCCGCTGGCGCAGGTGTACCAAGCATTACGACGTCGCCCGGATCCGCCCCCTCGATTGTGACGTCGAGATCACTCGTGGCCTGGGGAGCAGTGTCGGGGAAGTTGAGGGCAGCAGCCGTGACAAGTTTGAACTGACGCCATGTGAGCGTTACTTCCGATGCGCCGGTGCGAGCCCCTTCCAGAATGCCGGTGCCGAGCTGACCGACGCCTGCTGTGGCTGGACCCGACGTTGGCCAGACGTAATTCACACCGCGGATCGCGCCGAGGTTACCGTCCGATGCGATCGAGAAGATCACGTCACCATTGTTCTTCTGCACTTCAAAGGCATTGGCCGTACCATCGGACGCCAGACGCACAGCCAGTCCGCGATCCGTGGCGCTCTGCGTTCGGATATCCAGTGCTGCGTTAATGGTCGGTGCCGACGTTGCATTATTCGTCATGCCCGTGGCATTGATCATCACCTTGCCTGTGCTGAAGTCTCCATGCACCAGCGCACTCGAGCTACTGTTGGCGATGTAGAGTCGGGAGTTGTTCGTTGTACTGAGCGCGCCGGCCTGGAAGCCTAGGGCAACATTGCCGGTGCCCGTCGTAAGGTCGCGCAGCGCTGCCGTTCCCACAGCCGTGTTGGTTGCGCCTGTTGTCATGGACGTACCGGCACTCGAACCAACCGCTACGTTCTCGGTGGATGTCGTCAGAAGTCGGAGCGAGTTCGTTCCCACCGCCACGTTCGACGTACCCGTGGTCATGGACGTACCGGCACTTGTTCCGAGAACAACGTTATTGCTGGCCGACGTACCGGCGCGCAGAGCGTCGGTACCAATAACGACGTTTGAGCCGGCAGAGCTGCCGTTGAGAAGAGCGTTCGAGCCGAGAACGACGTTGGAGCCGCCGGTGGTGCCGGATTGCAGGGCATTGGTGCCCACCACGACGTTGTTCGAGGCCGTTGTCAGGGATGATCCGGCGCTTGTACCGATAATGACGTTCGAGGTTGCCGTGGTGCCGAGTCGGAGTGTATTGGCGCCAATGGCAACATTGGTTGCTCCTGTTGTAAGCGAGCTGCCCGAACTTGTTCCGATCATCACGTTATTGGCTGCCGTCGTGGCACTTTGCAGCGCGCTCGTACCGAGCGCCACATTACCCGTTGCTGTTGATCCAGCACCCGATAGCAGGGCATTCGTACCCACGGCCACGTTGCTCGACGCGCCAGTACCATTCTGCAGAGCGCTTGTACCGATAGCCACGTTCGAGCCACCCGTTGTGGCATTCATTAACGCATTTGTACCGACGACAACGTTCCCGGTCGCCGTGGTGATGCTGCTGCCGGCACTTGTGCCAACCACGACGTTATTCGTTGCCGTCGTAGCAAGCCGCATGGCACTGGTTCCCACGGCAACATTCTGCTGGGCAGTCGTAATGGAGGACCCTGCACTCGTTCCAATCGCAACGTTGAATGTTGCAGTCGTCCCCGAGCGCAGAGCATCAGCACCAACAGCAACGTTCGAGCTTCCTGTCGTAGCCTGCCGGAACGCATTACTGCCAATGACAACGTTCGAACCACCCGAGGTCCCGCTCAACATTGCATTCGCTCCAACGACGACGTTGTTTGATGCTGATACGTTGGTGCCACCGGAAAGCACGCCAGATCCGATAGCCACATTCGAGCTGGCTGCGTTACCTTGCTGCAAGACGAGATTTCCGATCGCCACGTTTTCGGCAGATGTGCGAGCGTTGACCAGCGCGCTGCTGCCGATGGCAATATTCGAGCTACCCGTCACAGGCGAGGACGAGCCCGACCCCCTCATGGCCTGATTGCCGACGGCAATATTGTCGGAACCCGACGATACCCATTGCATCGTTTCGGTTCCCACGGCCACGTTGTTCGTGCCGGTCATCGCCGTCGTTGATGAGCCGGCAAGCGCCGAGGCACCGACGGCAACGATCTGGTTTGCGGTGGCAAACTGCGCAGCTCCGGCACCGACCAGAACATTCTGCGAACTCGTTGTGATGGCGCGGCCAGCGCTTGTTCCGATCACGACGTTCAGTGTCGACCCCGTCGTCGCATCAAGCGCATTCGCACCAATGACAACGTTGCTGGCAGCCCCCTGAGCGTTGATCAGCGCACCTTCCCCGATGACGACGTTCGACGAACCTGTGACAGGCGTGCTGATGGAACTACCTCGCAGGGCGCTTGGACCGATGGCAACATTGTTGTTGCCTGTCGTCATGAACTGACCTGAACTCGATCCGAGCACGACGTTTGTCGAGCCGGAACTGACATTCGCAAAGGCACTCGATCCGACGGCAACATTGCTGGAACCGGTGGATGACGCACCACCGAACATCGTCCCACTACCGATAGCTACGTTTCCACTCGGCGTCGTCATGGCCCATCCGGCACTCGTGCCGATCATCACGTTACTCGTCGCACCCGTACCCGACTGCAATGCAGCTGTGCCGATCACCACGTTGGACGAACCAGTCCCACTGCCGCTGGTACTTCGATATGCATCCGATCCGATGGCTACGTTACTTGTGGCCGATGTGCCAAAGCGCAGAGCGTTTGTCCCAACGGCAACATTCAGAGTGCCCGTCACGGGCGTACCGCTCACACTCGACATCGCGTCAGCACCGATCGTGACATTCGACGCTGCCGTTGTCCCGAACTGCAGAGCTCGCGTACCGAGCACCACATTCAAGCTACCAGTGACCGGCGAGCCGATCGCACTGCTTTGCAGAGCGTCGGTGCCAAGAACGACATTGTTCGTTGCCGTCGTCATAAACAGACCGGCACTTGTTCCGAGAACAACGTTATTGCTGGCCGTCGTTCCGGCATTCAGAGCCAACGATCCAATAGCCACATTGAGTGTTGGCCAGAGAGTGGGGCTATTTGCCGATTGAAGAGCAGAAAAACCGATCGCAACGTTGTTGTTCGGCGCAACGGCATTTCCCAGGGCATTGCGTCCGATCACCACATTTTGTCCGGTACCGGTGGTAGCCGTGACCATCGCGGAACTTCCAACAATCACATTGGACGGGGACGTGCTTATCGCAGCACCCGCACTGCGACCGATGGCAACGTTAGGACCTGCCGTCGTGATACCCCGGAGTGCTTCCCGACCGATGGCGACGTTGTCGGCAGACGTATTCGCCGTGCTGCTGGCAACCCCGCCGAACATTGATTCATAGCCGAGGGAAACATTGTTCGAAGCATTGATGTAGTACTGGCTATGACCACCGATAGCGACGGCCACATTTGGGGCGGCTCCATCCCGCAATGCTCGAAAGCCAATGCCCACGTTCCAACTCTGCGTGGTCAGTGCACGGATCGCCTCGAAACCGATGGCAATGTTGTTGGTACCGCTTGTGAGGGAGGTCAGCGCCGTCGAGCCAACGGCGACGTTAGAATTACCGCTCGTAACAACGCTCATCGCGCTGGCTCCGATGGCGGTATTGTTGCCACCGGTAATAGCGGTGGAACCTGAACCGGCCATCGCGTAGCTGCCGATGGCAGTATTGTTCCCAGCCGAACCGATATTCCGCAATGCTTCATTGCCGATCGCTGTATTCGAAGTCGCCTGCCAGGTCGTGACACCCGTGTTGATTCCACGCAGCGCATTGGTCCCAATACCAGTGTTCCAATTGGCGTTGCTTGCCGTGGTGCCGTTCAGGCGAAGCAGAGCTGATGCGCCGATGGCAACATTGCTCTGACCCTGGTTGACAGCCATTAGGGCGTTACTGCCGATCGCAGTGTTGAAATTGCCTACCGTGTTGCCGCGTCCGGCTTCAAAACCTACGTACGTGTTTTGCTGACCTCTATTTGTTTGTGCAAGGCTGCTGGACAGATCCATGCCTCGTCCGGCATTTGACCCGATGGCCGTCGTCTGAATGCCGCTAGTTGCGCCCGCTGAAGACAGATTACTCAGGGCATTGTCTCCCACGGCAACGTTTGACACAGCGACGAATGCACTGGCAACACCCTCCAGAGCCCGGTTTCCAACTGCGGTGTTGCTATTGCCGATAAGATTTCTGAAGGCCCCATCTCCGACAGCAACAAGGAAGGCTGTGTTGGTCACGAGGGATCCCGCGCTCGACCCCACCGCGACGTTGTTGCTACCGTCGGTAAGCGTCAACAGCGCTCGCGTACCAACGGCCACATTTTCGTTGGCCTGCGTTGCCGTGGACCCCGTGGCCGACTCCAGCGCACTTTTTCCAATGGCCACGTTGCGACTACCGCCAGATCCCGTTGCCCCAGAGACGCCTGGAGTTCCCGAAACCTGCTTCATGGCATTGTGACCGATGGCGGTGTTATCGTCGGCACGTGTAAGGTTACTGAACACGCCCCACCCGAATCCCGTGTTGTTGTGGGCATCGTCAACCTGACCAGAAAGAAGGGGCTGCTCAGGCACGCTTCCCAGGATGAATGTCTCCGGTGTTTCAGTGGTCGTGCCTGAATTTGCGACGACAGAGTTCGAAAGGTTATAGACGTATGGCGGATAGACGAACTGTCCAACCCACTCGAGTTTCCCCGCGGCATTCGACGAGAGATAGTCACCCTGCGCTCCGATCGTCCCCGGAAGCGTCCACACACGATTGGTGGCATCGGTGATCTCATTCGGCGCCTTGAAGGCAATGTACTTGCCCTGCAGATCATACATGCGAAATTCACGCACGTCCTGCGTTCCATCGGTGGTTGGTACCGGACGAAAATCCATACCTCCAGTGGCATTGATGGAGAACAGTACGCGTCCTGTATTCGTCTCGGCCTGCATAAGGTCGGAGATCTGTCCTGATGCCGCGCGGATTACGAGGGGGCGAGTGTTGGCAGAGGGAGAGACAACGTGGAGGACCCCACCGGGAGTGGGTGGTTCTAATACTTGCGCACCGATCCAGAGGCGCGACGTCACAAAATCACCGGCAAGCAGCGGGTTTCGTTGGCCACTGGCGACCGTTGTCCCCGCAAGAATGAACCTGTCACTTGATGATCCGGTGATTGACGCGCCAGCAGTCGGTCCGATGAACACGTTCCGGCTGCCGGTGGTGGTGGCTGCGCCGGCGCGATAACCAAACGCGACGTTGTTACTGCCGGTGGTTACTGCATTAAGTGCCTCCATACCGACGGCGGTGTTGGCACTACCGGCTCCAAGGGCCGACATTGCCCACGCGCCCACGGCGGTGTTATTCAATCCCGTGTTTTGATTCAATGCATACGCGCCGATAGCCGTGCTGCCGGAGCAGGTGGTACACGTTACGAGCGTACCGATACCGATGGCGGTGTTGTTTGAACCGGTCGTAATGCTTCGCAGTGCCTGGGAGCCCAGCGCCGTGTTGCCGGTGCCCGTTGTATTCGCAGAGCCGGCACTGAAGCCGATCATTGTATTGGCATTCCCCGTGGTGTTAAGCCGCAGAGCCCCTTCGCCAAGCGCAAGGTTCTCGGTGGTAAGAGCGGCGTCTATTGTGGCACCGCGTCCAATACGTACGCCATTGCCACCTGACCCGGTGGCATTCACGAACATGTCGTTCTGCGTCGAAAAGAATCCGTCACTCGAGACAATAGCCCGGATGATATTGTTTGTTCCGATGCGCAGATCTGTTGCCGTATTCGTTCCGATCCATCGGGCTGTTGTGCCCGGCGTAGCACCAAGGTTAACGGTGGCCGGAGATGGCACAAAAGTGTTTCCCTGGAGGCTCCAGAATGGCTGACCCCACGAAGCAGAGCTCGAGCCGATCACTAGCACGTCACCGGGGGTTGTCGAAAACGATTGAAACGCCGACTGATAGGTTGTACCCGTGCTACCAACTACAAGCATCAGAGCGTTACCTGCGGTTGGTGCCTGCGGTAGACGTAGCGTGTAACTGGTGGTAAACGGTTCGGCTACCTGCAGAGACAATGACTGCAGCCCGTCTGAAGTATAGAGGTTTAGCTGACGGGTGCCCATGATGGGCTGCGATAATGCTCCAACGCTGAGCAGGAGCATCGCAATGGCAATGATATGCGCCTTGAGGACAGGTCTTATCATGGCCTATTCGTGATAGTATAATTGATGGATCCGTTGAAGGGGGCTGAGAAGTGCACCGTAAATGAACCTGCTGCTCGCACAACAGTGAAAGCGGGGATCACGGCAGTGGACGAGCTGGTTTCCAGAGTCACCATGATGATGTCATTTGCTGTAACATTTGCATCTGTTACAAGTTGCGAATTTACAGCCCCCACTGTCGCAACAAGTCCGCCAATTGTTCCTGCACTGATGATCGTAGCAGGCGTTGCGTTGTCCACCATGCCTGTCGTCCCAGCCACCAGCACGCGATCATTGGTACCGATGCTCGTTTTTGCCGTTCCGGTGATGCCGGAAGAGGCGATGGCGAAGACCTGCGTTCCTGCGTTGTCCTGAATCTCAAGCAGGTCATTCGTCTGACCCGAAGCACCACGGATGATCGCACCAACATTGCCGGCTGCAGTAGAGGTGACCTGAAGCTGAGCTCCCGGCGCAGTCGTACCAGTACCAATACCAACCCGCCCGTCAGCGGCAATGTTCATCCGAACGCCATTTGCCGAGCCACTCCATGTAGAAAACCTCAAGTCGGCTGCACCGTTGACGTTCGTAAGAACCGCTCTGATCTCAGCATTGCTTTCGTCGGCACCTGCCGAGTTTGCAACCGTTGAATTCTCGATACCAAAAGCCAGAACCGCATTTGCTCCTACTGCCGCCGTTGCAAGATTTAAGATCGACAATTGACCGCCTGTAGCGCCCGCGTTATCCCGACGCACAACAAGGTGTCCGTATCGCGAGGCTGTCGTGCTGGCTACTTCCAAGCGCCCATTGCCCGGATCAAGTGCATTCGTTCCGCTCGTCGTGCCAATGAGTACCATACCATCACTGGCAACACGCAGGCGCTCAAGGTTGTTTGTGCGGATGGCAAGGGGGGTGGCATTGTTCGATCCAAGGTACTGCGTGGTCGGTGTCGACAGGCTGTTGCCCGTAAGAGACCAGCCCTGACCTGCAAAGAAGTTGGCCTGCGTAACGCGTGAAACTTGGTTGGATCCATTGATGAGGACCACATCGTCACTCGTTACCGTCTGCACCGGCAGACCACCAAGCGTGAGGCGTCCGGTTGAGCCGGTATTGATCGTTACCGCCGTACCAACGGCCGTGTTACCGATCGTTGTTCCAGCCGATGAACCTGTGGTGTTGATGTTTGTCGTCCCGAGCACAGTCACGGTCGTCAGCGATGTACCGATGTTTACGGCACCAGTGCTCGTACCGGTATTGATGTTTGTCGGCTGGTTGTTACTGGCGTTCAAATTCAGTCCGCCCGAGCCCGAAAGCAGCGTCGTCGTGCTAGTGGTGTTGCTGCTACCGAGACTTACAGTCTTTGCAGCCGCACCGTTACCGATGGCGATCGTTTGAGTTCCGACGCCGCCAATGGTCACATTGCCTGAGCTTGCGCCTGCGCCGATGTTGACGGCTCCCGTGCTCGTACCGCTGTTGATACTGGTCGTCTGGTTGTTGTTCTGATTGATCAGGACGCCGCCGCTTCCCGACTGAATCGTTGTTGTGCCGGTACTTGCCGTGCTTCCGAGCGTTACGGTCTTTGCTCCCGTACCACCATCGCCAAGTGCGATCGTCTGCACACCAGTGCCGTTTCCGATCAGAATCGACATCGTGCCGGAGCCACCAATGGTCACGTTACCCGTGCTGGCACCGCTGTTAATATTGGTTGCTGCACTACCCGTCACGTTAACGTCGGTTGCTCCCGTGAAGGTGGCCGTGCCCGTGTGTCCGAGCGATCCGATCGTTGTGAGTGTGCCGCCCGTGCGACCGATGGTCACCGTAGCAGCATTTGCACCTGTTCCGATGTTGACCGCGCCTGTACTTGTGCCGCTGGCAATATTCGTCGCTGCGCTCCCTGAGGTATTAATCGACGTTGCACCCACGACGCCCAGCGTTCCGGTCACGTCGAGTGTATTTGAACCACTCGTTGAACCGATCAAGACCAAACCGTCACTCGTCACGCGCATGCGCTCAGTGTTGTTCGTGCGAATGGCAAGGGGCTGCGCATTCGTTGTTCCAAGGAACTGCGAAGCCGTGATGCTGTTACCCGTGAGAGCCCAACCAGCACCTGCGAAGAGATTAGCCTGGGTGATGCGCGAGACCTGATTGGAACCATTGATAAGAAGAACTTCGTCACTGGTTGCTGTCTGCACCGGCAGACCACCAAGCGCGAGGCGTCCGGTTGAGCCGCTATTGATCGCTACCGCCGTGGCGGCTGTCGTGTTACCGATCGTCGTTGCTGCTGTACCCGTGGTATTGATATTCGTTGCACCGGTAACACCCGTCGTTCCAGCGATCGTATTCGTCGACGAAGCATTACCGATCGTAACCGTGCCGGTGTACGTGCCCGTTCCGATGTTCGTTGCGGCGCTGCCGGTTGCATTAACTGTGGTTGCGCCGGTAACACCCGTCGTTCCGGCGATCGTATTCGTCGACGAAGCATTACCGATAGTAGTCGTGGCGCTGCCGGAAGTGTTAACGTTCGTTGGTCCCGTGACCGAGGTTGTCGACGTTGCGTTACCGATCGTCGTACTGGATGTACCCGTCGTATTGATGCTCGTTCCACCCGTAATGGTCGTCACACCGGCGATCGTATTCGTTGCCGACGCATTACCGATCGTGGTGGTAGCAGTTCCGGTGGTGTTGACATTCGTCGGACCCGTGATCGCTGTTGTCGAAGAGGCGTTACCGATCGTCGTGCCGAGAGCACCTGTCGTGTTGATATTCGTCAGACCCGTGATCGAGCCCCCTGAGCTGCCCGTGATAAGACCTGTCACTGCGAGCGAACCGCCGACGGTAGCATTACCGGTTACTCCGAACGTACCGGTCACGTTCAGCGTGTTCGAGCCGCTTGTTGAGCCGATCAGTACCAGTCCGTCACTCGTCACGCGCATGCGCTCGATATTGTTCGTCCGGATGGCAAGCGGCGTGGCGTTGTTCGACCCGAGGAATTCCGTGGTCGGTGTCGACAGGGTGTTGCCCGTCAACGACCAGCCCTGACCGGCAAAGAGATTTGCCTGCGTGATCTTCTGAACCTGACCCGTGGTACCGTTGATCAGCATCACGTCATTGGACGATGTTGCCGGCGTCTGCAGTCCCGAGATCACAAGCTGTCCTGTGGCCCCATTCGTGGCGATCGTCGTCGTACCGGTGGTCGTGGCATTGCCTATCGTGGTGTTGCCGTTACCCGTGGTGTTGACGTTTACCGTACCCGTGACCGATGTCGTCGACGATGCGTTACCGATCGTTGTGCTTGATGTGCCCGTCGTGTTGATGCTCGTTCCACCCGTAATGGTCGTCACACCAGCGATCGCATTCGTTGCCGAAGCGTTACCGATCGTAGTGGTTGCACTGCCAGTGGTGTTGATGTTCGTTGCACCCGTTACACCCGTCGTACCCGCGATCGTGTTCGTTGCCGAGGCGTTACCAATTGTTGTCGTTCCACTACCTGTCGTATTAACGTTCGTTGGACCCGTGATCGCCGTCGTTGAAGAGGCGTTACCGATGTTCGTTCCGAGAGTACCCGTCACGTTGACGTTCGTCAGACCCGTGATCGAGCCCCCTGAGCTGCCCGTGATCAGACCTGTCACGGCAAGTGAGCCGCCGACGGTAGCATTGCCGGTCACTCCGAACGTACCGGTCACGTTCAGCGTGTTCGAACCGCTTGTTGAGCCGATCAGTACCAAACCGTCACTCGTCACGCGCATGCGCTCAGTGTTGTTCGTGCGAATGGCAAGGGGCTGCGCATTCGTTGTTCCAAGGAACTGCGAAGCCGTGATGCTGTTACCCGTGAGAGCCCAACCAGCACCTGCGAAGAGATTAGCCTGGGTGATGCGCGAGACCTGATTGGAACCATTGATCAGAAGAACATCTTCCACGGTGCCCGTTGGAAGTCCTGAGATCACGAAACGTCCCGTCGTATTGTTCGTAGCGATCGTCGTCGTGCCGGTTGTCGTGGCGTTACCAATCGTGGTGTTGCCATTACCCGTGGTGTTGATGTTCGTAGCACCGGTTACACCCGTCGTTCCAGCGATCGTATTCGTCGACGAAGCATTACCGATAGTAGTCGTGGCGCTGCCGGAAGTGTTAACGTTCGTTGGTCCCGTGACCGAGGTTGTCGACGTTGCGTTACCGATCGTCGTACTGGATGTACCCGTCGTATTGATGCTCGTTCCACCCGTAATGGTCGTCACACCGGCGATCGTATTCGTTGCCGACGCATTACCGATCGTGGTGGTAGCAGTTCCGGTGGTGTTGACGTTCGTCGGACCCGTGATCGCTGTTGTCGAAGAGGCGTTACCGATCGTCGTGCCGAGAGCACCTGTCGTGTTGATATTCGTCAGACCCGTGATCGAGCCCCCTGAGCTGCCCGTGATAAGACCCGTCACTGCGAGCGAACCGCCGACGGCGGCATTGCCCGACACACCGAACGTACCGGTCACGTCGAGGGTGTTTGAACCACTCGTCGAGCCAATGAAAACAAAGCCATTACTCGCTATGCGCATGCGCTCGATATTGTTCGTCCGGATGGCAAGCGGCGTGGCGTTGTTCGACCCGAGGAATTCCGTGGTCGGTGTCGACAGGGTGTTGCCCGTCAACGACCACCCCTGCCCGGCGAAGAGATTCGCCTGCGTGATCTTCTGAACCTGACCCGTGGTACCGTTGATCAGCATCACGTCATTGGACGACGTTGTTGGTGTCTCAAGACCAGTGACACGCAGCTGTCCTGCAGCTCCGCTGGTTGCGATCGTCGTTATACCCGTGCCGAGCGAGTTCCCAATCGTCGTGCTGCCGTTGCCGGAGGTGTTGACGTTTACCGTACCCGTGACCGATGTCGTCGACGATGCGTTACCGATCGTTGTGCTTGATGTGCCCGTCGTGTTGATGCTCGTTCCACCCGTAATGGTCGTCACACCAGCGATCGCATTCGTTGCCGAAGCGTTACCGATGGTTGTGGTGGCACTTCCAGATGTGTTGACGTTCGTTGGTCCCGTGACCGAGGTTGTCGACGATGCATTACCGATCGTTGTGCCGAGAGCACCTGTCGTGTTGATATTCGTCAGACCCGTGATCGAGCCCCCTGAGCTGCCCGTGATAAGACCCGTCACTGCGAGCGAACCGCCGACGGCGGCATTGCCCGACACACCGAACGTACCGGTCACGTCGAGGGTGTTTGAACCACTCGTCGAGCCAATGAAAACAAAGCCATTACTCGCTATGCGCATGCGCTCGACATTGTTCGTCCGGATGGCAAGGGGCGTGGCGTTGTTCGACCCAAGGAATTCCGTGGTCGGTGTCGCCAGGGTGTTGCCCGTCAGAGACCAGCCCTGACCGGCAAAGAGATTTGCCTGCGTGATCTTCTGAACCTGACCCGTGGTACCGTTGATCAGCATCACGTCATTGGACGACGTTGCCGGCGTCTGCAGACCCGAGATCACAAGCTGTCCTGTGGCCCCATTCGTGGCGATCGTCGTCGTGCCGGTGGTCGCTGCGTTGCCGATCGTCGTGTTCCCATTACCCGTGGTGTTGACGTTTACCGTACCCGTGACCGATGTCGTCGACGATGCGTTACCGATCGTTGTGCTTGATGTGCCCGTCGTGTTGATGCTCGTTCCACCCGTAATGGTCGTCACACCAGCGATCGCATTCGTTGCCGAAGCGTTACCGATGGTTGTGGTGGCACTTCCAGATGTGTTGACGTTCGTTGGTCCCGTGACCGATGTCGTCGACGATGCATTACCGATCGTTGTGCTTGATGTACCCGTCGTGTTGATGCTCGTTCCACCCGTAATGGTCGTCACACCGGCGATCGCATTTGTTGCCGAGGCGTTACCGATGGTCGTGGTGGCGCTGCCGGAAGTGTTAACGTTCGTTGGACCCGTGATCGCTGTTGTCGAAGAGGCGTTACCGATGTTCGTACCGAGAGCGCCCGTCACGTTGACGTTCGTCAGACCTGTGATCGAGCCCCCTGAGCTGCCCGTGATAAGACCCGTCACTGCGAGCGAACCGCCGACGGCGGCATTGCCCGACACACCGAACGTACCGGTCACGTCGAGGGTGTTTGAACCACTCGTCGAGCCAATGAAAACAAAGCCATTACTCGCTATGCGCATGCGCTCGACATTGTTCGTCCGGATGGCAAGGGGCGTGGCGTTGTTCGACCCAAGGAATTCCGTGGTCGGTGTCGCCAGGGTGTTGCCCGTCAGAGACCAGCCCTGACCGGCAAAGAGATTCGCCTGCGTGATCTTCTGAACCTGGCCCGTGGTGCCGTTGATCAACATCACGTCATTGGACGATGTTGCCGGCGTCTGCAGTCCCGAGATCACCAGCTGTCCTGTGGCCCCATTCGTGGCGATCGTTGTCGTGCCGGTGGTCGTTGCGTTGCCGATCGTCGTGTTGCCATTACCCGTGGTGTTGATGTTCGTTGCACCCGTGATGGTGGCTGCGCCCGTGTGGCCGAGCGAACCAATCGTGGTCAGTGTACCGCCGGTGCGGCCGATGGTGACCGTGCCTGAGCTGGCTCCCGTACCGATGTTCGTGGGGCCTGTACCTGTGGTGTTAACATTCAGATTGCCGGTGTTTCCGCCACTGATGGTCGTTACACTTGCTCCGTTGGTGCTACCGAGCAGCACGGTCTTTGCCGCCGCGCCCGTACCGATGTCGATCGTCTGTGCTGCTGAACCACCGATCGTAACCGTACCGGTTGTCGTACCTGTTCCGACACCTGTTGTGAACGTCGATCCGTTTTCGTTGATCGTCGTGTTTCCGTCTGTGTTCAGCGTACCCAGCACCGTCGTTGTCGTCGACGCTCCACCGATCGCGAGCGCGCTCGCAGCGGTTCCCGTATTGATGTTCGTTGGCTGGCCGTTGGCAACGTTCAGGTTCAGTCCGCCCGAACCACCACTAATCGTGGTCGTGCTCGTGCCGCTGCTGCTACCAAGTGATACCGTCTTGTTGGCCGCGCCCGTACCGATGTCGATCGTCTGTGCTGCCGAACCGCCGATGGTCACCGCACCGGTGCTTGTGCCCGTGTTGATCCCCGTGGTGCTGTTGATACCGTCGTTGATGGTCGTCGCCCCGCCCATCGAGATCGCACCGCCACTGCTGAGGATCATGCGCGTCGTGCCATTCGTTGCAATGCGCAGATCATTCGAGCTCGATGTTCCAAGCCAGCTACCAACCGGCGCTGCGTTCAGCGCGCCGCTGCTGCTGGTGATAATATTGCCCGTCAATGCCCAACCCTGACCCGCAAAGAGGGCGGCCTGGGTGATGCGCGATACCTGACTTGATCCATTGATCAGCAGAACATCTTCCACGGTGCCCGTTGGAAGTCCTGAGATCACGAAGCGTCCCGTTGTTGAGTTCGTTGCGATCGTCGTCGTGCCGGTTGTCGTGGCGCTGCCGATCGTCGTGTTGCCATTACCCGTGGTGTTGACGTTTACCGTACCCGTGACCGATGTCGTCGATGATGCGTTACCGATCGTTGTGCTTGATGTACCCGTCGTGTTGATGCTTGTTCCACCCGTAATGGTCGTCACACCAGCGATCGCATTTGTTGCCGAGGCGTTACCGATGGTTGTCGTGGCCGCACCCGTAGTGTTGATGTTCGTTGCACCCGTGATCGAGCCCCCTGAGCTACCCGTGATAAGACCTGTCACTGCAAGTGATCCACCGATCGTGGCGTTGCCGGTCAGGTCGAACGTACCCGTGACGTTCAATGTGCTTGATCCCGATGCAGCACCGATCTGCACCAGACCGTTACTTGTTATGCGCAGCCGCTCGAGGGCATTTGTGCGGATGACAAGGGGCGCAGCGTTATTCGATCCCAAATACTGGTTGACCGGATCTGTGACCGGATTGCCCGTCATCTGCCAGGCGTTGCCAAAGAGGTTGACCTGCGTTATCCGTGAGACCTGGTTGGTGTTGCTGATGAGCAGAACGTCGTCGCTCGACGATGTAACAGTAGGCAGACCACCCAGAGACAGCCGTCCGGTGCTTCCGCTATTGATCGCTACGCCCGTCGTAGGATTGGTATTACCGATCGTCGTACCAGCCACACCCGTGGCATTGATCGTGGTCGTACCCAGAATCGCGGTCGTCGACGCAGAACTACCAATGTTTACGATACCCGAGCTCGTGCCGGTGTTGATATTCGTATTGCTGTTGAGGTTGTCATTGATCGATGTCAGACCGCCGACGGAGATCGCACCTGCGCTGGTGATGATCATTCGCACGCGGTTGTCGGTAACAATGCGAAGATCATTTGCATCGATCGTACCGAGGCGCGCGCCCGTTGGGACGGATCCGATGAGCCCCGTGCTCACGGCCCCAACATTACCCGGAAGCGTCCAGCCCGTTGCTGCTGTCAACGGTGTAGTCCACGTCAGGAACGCTGCATTCGTGCCGTCAGTCGAGCCGACAACGAGCGACTGCCCAATAGCGCCGTTCACACCCGGGAGTATGAGGGCATAGGATGTCGTTATGGAAGGCGGTGCGAGGAGCGCAACACCCTGATTCTTCTGGGCATTCTGTCCCGACTCTGTCGGGCCAACCAGCTGGATGCCACGAAAACGCTGAGCGCGCAGTCCCTGTGCGGCTGCATCCGGAACGCAGAGCATCAGGCAAAGAAGAAGGAGCGATATGGTCGAAAGGAGTCTCACGGAGTCATTCTTGATTACTCGTCGTTTGCAGATCTGCGTAGTTCGCGCCAGACGCCGTTATACCAGATGAGTTCCATGGTGTCACTGTGTTCAAGTCCAGCATCACCGGAAAGACTGAGATTTGCGTCAACAGTTAGCAGCCGCACCCCGAAGGTAACATCACCACCGGCCCCAAGTACGAGGATGGTCAGCCGCTGTCCATCCTGCAACCCATCTGTCAAAGTTACCCTGCGGTTTCCGAAGGTATCGTTTGAAGTGATGACGATGAAGGAGCTATTACCGACGGTAACGTTTGTGGTACTACTATTTGCCGTTGCCGTGCGCGGACGCGTGGCGATAGCACCGTTGATATCGACCTGAACGTTCGGTGACGAGGTGCCAAAGCCTGCATAGCCGCTTCCGCCGGCAAAGCGTGCACGCTCGGTGCCACCGGTACGAATCACAAGGGGGCGATCCACGGCCTCATCGGTGGTGCCGATGAAATTCGTCGTTGAGTCTGTTGTGCTGTTACCTGTGAGCTGCCAGCCCGTCGAGTTGAAGAGGTCACTCTTCGTGATCCGGCTGACCTGCTGACTGGAGTTGATCAGAAGCACATCGTCGCTGGTCGTTGTCTGCGTTGGCAAGCCGTTCAGCGTCAGACGACCTGTCGAACCGCTGGCGATGGTCACCGCTGTTGCCGCAGACGTATTACCGATGGTTGTGCCGGCCGTCGTACCTGATGTGTTGATGCTCGTAGGACCCAGCACCGTGATCGTCGTGGCCGACGTTCCGATGGCAACTGCGCCCGTGCTTGTGCCGGTGTTGATGCTCGTCGGCTGATTGTTGCTGACGTTCAGGTTCAGTCCGCCCGAGCCGCTGCGGAGCGTGGTCGTGCTCGTACCGCTACTGCTACCTAGCAATACCGTCTTATTGGCAAGACCCGTTCCGATGTCGATCGTCTGCGCAGCCGAACCGCCAATGGTTACCGCACCCGTGCTTGTGCCCGTATTGATGCTCGTAGCGCTGTTGATACCCTCGTTGATCGTCGTTGCCCCGCCCATCGAGATCGCACCGTCGCTGGCCACGATCATGCGTGTCAGGCCGTTCGTTGCAATGCGGAGGTCCCTGACCGTGCTGGTGCTGCGCGTGCCGATCCATGAGCCGCCGACGGCTGCGTTGATCGCGCCGGTGCTCGACGTGATGTTGTTACCCGTCAGAGCCCAGCCCGTTCCGGCCAGAAGGTCCGACTGCGTGATCTTCTCCACCCGACCCGATGTTGAGTTGACGATCATCACGTCGCTTGACGATGTCGTCGGTGTCTCCAGCCCCGTGATGCGCAGCTGTCCGGTCGAGCTGTTCGTGGCGATGGTGGTCGTGCCCGTGGTTGCGGCATTCCCGATCGTCGTGTTGCCGTTACCGGAGGTGTTGACGTTCACCGTACCTGTGACCGATGTTGTCGACGAAGCATTGCCGATCGTTGTTCCCGAACTGCCTGTGGTGTTGATGCTTGTGCCGCCGGTGATCGACGTCGTGCCGGCGATCGCATTCGTCGTCAGTGCATTACCAATGTTCACCGCGCCCGTGCTCGTGCCGGTGTTGATGTTCGTTGCCTGATTGTTGCTGACGTTCAGGTTCAGTCCACCCGAACCGCTGCTGAGTGTAGTCGTGCTCGTGCCGCTGCTACTACCAAGCGATACCGTCTTATTGGCAAGACCCGTTCCGATCGCGATCGTCTGCGCACCGGCACCGCCGATGGTGACTATACCTGATGTCGATCCGGTTGCGATGTTGGTCGATCCCGAGCCGATCGTATTGATGTTTACGGCCGAGCCGCCACTGATGGTCGTAACGCTTGAACCGTTGGTGCTACCGAGCAGCACGGTCTTTGCTGCCGCGCCCGTTCCGATGTCGATGGTCTGTGCGCCGGCACCGCCAACGGTCACCGCGCCCGATGACGCGCCCGTTCCGATTCCGATGGTGCCCGTGCCAGAGCCGATCGTCGTTGCACCTGCACCCACATTGCTGATATCTACATTGCCATTACTCGACAGCACCAGCTGCGTCGCCGACGATGTGTTGAACGTCAGTGTACCACCCGTGCCCGTGCGCACAAAGCGCGATGACGTGATGGCGTTGTCGCCGTCAACACTGTTGCCAAGACGATACTGACCCGAGCTGTACTGCAGACCTTCGTTGGCCGTACCGGTCAGCGTGGTCGTGCGCACCTGGTTGCTTCCGTTGAGTGTCAGCACCGTTGTAGCGGATGCATCTGCGTCGACACCGTTGAGAACGATGTTCCCCGTCGTGCCCGCGCCGATCGTCACCGTGGTTGCACCCGCACCCGAGTTGCCGATCACGGTGTTCTGCGTACCCGTGGCATTGATGCTCGTCGGGCCCAGAACGGTGATCGTCGTGGCCGACGTTCCAATGGCGACCGCACCCGTGCTTGTGCCCGTGTTGATGCTCGTCGGCTGGTTGTTGCTGACGTTCAGGTTCAGTCCACCCGAACCGGAAAGCAGGTTCGTTGTGCTCAGCGTGTTGCTGCTACCAAGGCTGACCGTCTTGTTGGCCGCGCCCGTTCCGATGTCGATGGTCTGCGCAGCCGAGCCGCCGATGGTTACCGCACCGGTTGTTGAACCAGTACCGATACCCGTGGTAAACGTCGATGCATTATCGTTGATCGTCGTGTTGCCGTCCGTGTTCAGCGTGCCGAGCACGTTCGTCGTCGAAGAGGTTCCGCCGATTGCCACGACACCTGTGCTTGTGCCCGTATTGATGTTCGTGTTGACGTTGTTATTGACGTTCAGATTCAGTCCACCCGAACCAGAGAGGAGGTTTGTCGTGCTCGTCGTGTTGCTGCTACCAACGCTGACCGTCTTGTTGGCCGCGCCCGTTCCGATGTCGATGGTCTGCGCAGCAGATCCACCGATAGTTACCGCACCGGTACTTGTGCCCGTGTTGATGCTCGTGGTGCTGTTGATACCGTCGTTGATCGTTGTTGCCCCGCCCATCGAGATCGCCCCGTCGCTGGCCACGATCATGCGTGTCAGGCCGTTCGTTGCAATGCGGAGGTCTCTGACCGTGCTGGTGCTGCGCGTGCCGATCCATGAGCCGCCGACGGCTGCGTTGATCGCGCCGGTGCTCGACGTGATGTTGTTACCCGTCAGAGCCCAGCCCGTTCCGGCCAGAAGGTCCGCCTGCGTGATCTTCTCCACCCGACCCGATGTTGAGTTGACGATCATCACGTCGCTTGACGATGTCGTCGGTGTCTCCAGCCCCGTGATGCGCAGCTGTCCGGTCGAGCTGTTCGTGGCGATGGTGGTGGTGCCCGAGCCGGCCGAATTGCCGATCAGCGTGTTGACGTTACCGGCCGTGCTGATGTTCACACCGCCCGTGCCAGCCGTGAGTGTCGTCGTGCTCGTACCGGCCGTGCTTCCCAGCGTGACCGTCTTGGCTCCGGTGATTCCCGTTCCGAGAGAGATCGTCTGCACGCCCGTGCCGTTGCCAATCAGAACTGACATCGCGCCCGAACCACCGATCGTTACGTCACCGGCGCTGGCTCCCGTGTTGATATTCGTTGGCTGACTGTTGCCGACGTTCAGGTTCAGTCCACCTGAGCCGCTGCTGAGCGTTGTCGTACTCGTACCGCTGCTGCTACCAAGAGATACTGTCTTATTGGCAAGACCCGTTCCGATGTCGATCGTCTGCGCAGCCGAGCCGCCGATGGTTACCGCACCGGTTGTTGAACCAGTACCGATACCCGTGGTAAACGTCGATGCATTATCGTTGATCGTCGTGTTGCCGTCCGTGTTCAACGTGCCGAGCACGTTCGTCGTCGAAGAGGTTCCGCCGATGGCCACGATGCCCGTACTCGTGCCCGTGTTGATATTCGTTGGCTGATTGTTGTTGGCATTCAGACTCAAGCCACCCGTACCGGAGCTTATCAATGTGGTGCTCGCGCCGGCGCTGCTTCCGAGCCACACCGTCTTGTCGGCAAGCCCCGTACCAATGTTGATCGTCTGCGTACCTGGACCACCGATCGTAACCGCACCGGAGGTCGCTCCCGTGCCGATTGTCGTGGCACCCCCACCTGCGCTGCTGATATCAACATTGCCGGTGCTTGAGAGGACCAGCTGCGTGGCCGAACCCGTGTTGAACGTCAGCGTACCGCCGTTGCCCACACGCACGAATCGTGCCGACGTGATCGCATTGTCGCCGTTTGTCGTGTTACCCAATCGGTACTGCCCCGCACTGTGCTGCAGGCCTTCGTTGGCCGTACCGGTAAGTGTGGTCGTGCGGACCTGATTGCTGTTGTTCAGCGTAAGTACCGTCGTGGCTGCTGCTTCTGGGTCGACGCCGTTGAGCACAATGTTGCCGTTTGTGCCCGCACCGATCGTCACCGTTGTGGTACCGGCTTCCGAGTTACCGATCACCGTGTTCTGCATACCTGTGGCGTTGATGCTCGTCGGACCCAGCACGGTCACCGTCGAGCCGCTGTTACCGATGTTCACGGCTCCCGTTGTTGTACCCGTCGCGATGTTCGTTGTGAACACGCCGCCATTATCATTGATCGTCACATTGCCGTCGGTGTTCAAAGCACCGAGGACATTCGTCGTCGTTGAACTGCCACCAATGGCCACGACGCCGTTACTCGTACCGGTGTTGATACTCGTATTGACGTTGTTGTTGACGTTCAGGTTGAGACCGCCCGTACCGCTGCTGAGAGTCGTCGTGCTCGTGCCATTCGAACTACCAAGGCTGACCGTCTTGGCGGCTGCGCCAGTTCCGATCGAGATTGTCTGCGGGTCTGCACCCGAGCCGATCGTTGTCGTCGTGCTACCGATGCTACTGATATCGACGTTGCCGTTGCTCGAGAGCACGAGCTGTGTAGCGGTTCCGCTGTTGAACGTGAGCGCACCGCCAGTACCGACGCGAACGAAGCGTGTTGATGTGATCGCGTTATCGCCGTTTGTTTCGTTACCCAGTCGATACTGACCCGAGCTGTACTGAAGACCCTCGTTGGCCGTACCTGACAGGATGGTCGTACGTACCTGGTTGCTGCCGTTGAGCGTCAGCACTGATGTTGCTGCTGCATCTGGGTCGACACCGTTGAGAACGATGTTTCCGTTCGTACCGGCACCGATCGTCACCGACGTTGTGGCACCGTCCGAGTTGCCGATCACAGTGTTCTGTGTGCCCGTGGCATTGATGTTCGTTGGACCCAGCACCGTAACCGTCGAGCCGCTGTTCCCAATGTTGACGGCTGCAGTACTCGAGCCGGTATTGATATTCGTCGGCTGACTATTACCAACGTTGAGGTTCAGTCCGCCCGAGCCGCTGTTGAGCGTTGTCGTGCTTGTACCGTTCGTGCTTCCCATCGTAAGCGTCTTAGCGGCGTCGCCGATAGCGATGTTGATCGTCTGAACCGCCGAACCGCCAATGTTCACCGCTCCCGTGCTCGTGCCGGTGTTGATGTTCGTCAGCTGGTTATTGTCGACGTTCAGGTTCAGACCGCCGATACCGGAGTTGAGGGTCGTCGTACTCGTTCCGTTGGTGCTTCCAAGGCTCACGGTCTTAACGGCATCGCCCGTGCCGATGGCGATCGTCTGCAGTCCAGCACCACCAATGGTGATCGTGCCCGATGAGGTGCCTACGCCGATGCCGACGGCCCCTGTGCTCGTGCCCGAGCCGATGGTGGTCAGTCCCGCACCGGCAGAGCTGATGTCGACGTTCCCGTTGTTCGACATGACCATCTGCGTGGCACCACCGGTGTTGAACGTGAGCGTGCCGCCCGCACCCGTGCGCACGAAGCGCGTCGACGTGATGGCGTTTTCTCCATCAGTGTCGTGACCCAGGCGATGCTGACCACCGTTGTACTGCAGGCCCTCATTGGCCATGCTCTGGAGCGTCGTCACCCGTACCTGGTTGTTGTTGTTCAGCGTAAGCACCGACGTAGCCGCCGGGTCACCGTCGACACCGTACAGCACAAGATTGCCCGTCGTGCCGGCACCGATTGTTACCGTCGTCGTACCGGCTTCGGAGTTACCGATCACCGTATTCTGCGTGCCCGTAGTATTGATGTTCGTCGGACCCAGCACTGTCACCGTTGAGCCACTGTTACCGATGTTCACCGCGCCTGTGCTTGTGCCGGTGTTGATATTCGTGGCCGCATTGTTGTCGGCATTCAGATTCAGGCCACCCGAGCCGGCATTGATCGTCGTCGTGCTTGTTCCGTTCGTACTACCAAGATTCAGCGTCTTGTTGGCCAGCCCCGTTCCGATCGTGATCGTCTGATTTCCATCGCCGCCAACCGTTACACCACCGGCAGTTGCGCTTGTTGCGATGGATGTCGCACCCGAGCCGGCATTGTTGATGTTCACGGTGCTACCACCACTGATGGTGGTGATGCTCGAACCATTCGTGCTTCCCAGGCCAACGATTTTGGCTGCATCACCCATGCCAATGGAGATGGACTGCGCGCCCCCTCCACCGATGGTCACATCCCCTGCCGTTACACCCGTAGCGATTGTTGTCAGTCCTGCGCCCGTGCTACTGATATCGACGTTGCCGTTGCTCGAAAGGACCAGCTGCGTGGCTGCACCGGTGTTGAACGTCAGCGTGCCGCCGGCACCCGTGCGCACGTAGCGCGTTGATGTTATCGGTGCACTTCCATCAACGTCGGTGCCAAGGCGGTACTGACCCGTACTGTACTGCAGACCCTCATTGGCCGTGCCCGTAAGGGTTGTTGCACGCACCTGATTGCTGCCGTTGAGCGTCAGCACCGATGTAGCAAGAGCGTCGGCATCGACGCCGTTGAGCACGATGTTGCCGTTAGTACCGGCGCCGATCGTTACGGTCGTTGTGCCTGCTTCCGAGTTACCGATCACCGTGTTCTGCGTACCGGTGGCATTGATATTCGTCGGACCCAAAACCGTCACGGTCGAAGCTGCATTACCGATGTTCACCGCTCCAGTGCTTGTTCCGGAGTTGATGCTGGTCGGTGAGTTGTTATCAAGATTTACATTCACGCCGCCCGAACCGCCGCGAAGGGTTGTACTGCTCGAGCCGGTACTACTACCGAGCATGAGCGTTTTGTCGCTGGCACCCGTTGCGATGTCGATGGTCTGCGCAGCAGAGCCACCGATGGTCACCGACCCCGTAGTCGTGCCGGTACCGATGCTCGTGGTGAACACTCCGCCATTGTCGTTGATCGTCGCGTTACCATCCGTATTCAGTGTACCAAGCACGTTGGTGGTCGTCGAGCTTCCACCAATGGCCACCACACCGGTGCTATTGCCCGTGTTGATGCTGGTGTTAGACGTCTGATCATCATTGATCGATACCACACCGCCGGTCAGCGTCATGCCTCCCGTGCCAGTGATGAGCCCCGTCACATCAAGTGTATTGCCCATCGAGATCGCACCCGCACTGGAGACGATCATGCGCGTCAGACCGTTCGTGGCAAGGCGGAAGTCCTTCGCCGTGCTGGTGCTGCGCGTGCCAAGCCACGACCCGACCGGAGCGGCATTGAGTGCACCGGAACTGATGCCAAGATCATTCCCGGTGAGTGCCCAGGCTGTTGCCGCCAGGAAGT
>Ga0315901_10000514_pt1 | contig 58004 bp, 52 predicted proteins | sample LakEriMetagenome_10_FD_203761 | JGI IMG/M metagenome (GOLD analysis project Ga0315901, IMG submission 203761) | Freshwater fungal communities from buoy surface, Lake Erie, Ohio, United States - Buoy 2 MA116 | ecosystem: Environmental > Aquatic > Freshwater > Lake | place: USA: Lake Erie, Ohio... | reverse complement strand
ATCAGCTTATTATGATTCATAAGGAATAGTTTTAAGTCCTGCTTTTTCCTAAATTTTCCAATCATACCCGTAATTTCGCTTGCCTGACGCCCCACCTTTAGGCTACAAGCTGGGGCTCTGACGCTGCGTTAGGCATACGTCAAGAGGTCCCTACTGCACGGGTTGGTGGTTGTGGACAGAACGAACAAAATCGACTCGACTTATAGATGGAGACGCCAACCATGGCACTGACAACCGATCAAAAAAAAGCTGTTCTCAAAAAGTTTGCAAAAGGTGCTAACGATACTGGTTCGCCTGAAATCCAGGTAGCGCTGCTAACCGAGCGAATCAATCAACTTGGCGGCCATTTTCAAACTCATACAAAAGATCACCACAGCCGCCGGGGCCTCCTAAAGCTTGTAGGCCAACGCCGTCGCATGCTTGATTATCTTGAGCGCAAAAACGTCGACTCATACAAGAAGTTGATCAGCGAATTGGGCATACGAAAATAAGTAACGACCTGAAATTATCAGTGCGGAGACGCAAGTATTAATTGCGCCTCCGCATTTTATTTGGGAAAAGGTTAAGAACAAAGAATGATGAAGAAAAAGAATAGAAAGGATCTCTAAGAACATGTCAGTAACCCCTATCACCCGCGAAGTCACCGTGGCGGGAAAAACAATCAAGTTTGAATTCAATAAATATGCAAAGCAAGCTAACTCCGTGATGGTCTCCTGTGGAGACACCCAAGTTCTCGTTTGCGTGGTCGCCGCCGAGGAGGCTAAGGCCGACCAAGACTTTTTCCCACTGACTGTCGATTATTTTGAAAGAATGTACGCATCCGGCAGAATACCGGGCGGGTTTTTCAAACGCGAAACCAAACCAACCGAACACGAGGTACTGACCTCCCGCGTTATCGATCGCCCACTCAGACCACTGTTTCCAGAGCATTTCTTGGCCGACGTACAGATAACGTGCACGACCGTATCGTATGACCCAGATCATCACCCAGCGCCTCTGGCCGTCATGGGTGCAAGTACGGCTCTCATGATTTCAGACATCCCATTTGATGGGCCCGTCGCTGCTCTGCGCGTTGGCATGAAGGGCGGACAGTATGTGATCGACCCCAAAGAGGGAGAGGCCGGCGATCTAGATCTTAACATCGCTGCAAAACCAGGCGCCGTTCTGATGGTTGAAGCTGGAGCAAACTTCCTTTCCGAAGATCAAATGCTCGATGCAATCACGCATGCCCATAAGTTGATGGAACCAGTTTTTCAAATGCAGCAATCCATCCAGAAAGAGATCGGCAAACCGAAGCGTTCCGTCAAGGCGCCAGACTGGGACAAAGACCTGGTGAAGAAGGTCAACGACATAGCGATGCCATTGGTCAACAAGGCATTCACGATCGCAAGCAAGGTTGATCGCAAGAATGCTCTCTCGACATTAACCAAAGACGTCCTAACGGCTGTCAATCCGGACAATGACTCATCCGTCACCAAAATCGTCAAAAAAATTCTTGAAGACGTGCAATTTCGCAGCATGCGCGGCATGATTATCGAATCTCGTAAAAGAATCGACGGCCGTGGGCTCACGGACATACGGCCCATCACGTGTGATGTCGGCGTCCTTAAGCGCCCTCACGGTTCGGCTCTCTTTACACGCGGCGAAACTCAAGCATTGGCCACTGTCACATTGGGTGCTGCTGACGACGAGCAACGTCTGGATAATCTCGTAACGCCGAATGCCACTAAATCATTCATGCTGCACTACAATTTTCCTGGTTACTCCGTTGGCGAAGTTAAGCCGAACAGAGCACCTGGCCGGCGCGAGGTTGGTCACGGCGCATTAGCCGAACGTGCCTTAGCTCAGGTCATCCCAGACAAAACAAGCTTTGGATACACCATCCGACTTGTTTCAGAAATTCTGGAGTCCAACGGTTCATCCTCGATGGCTTCCGTTTGTGCGGGAGCCATGGCGCTTCTTAAAGCTGGTGTCCCCATTCAGGAGCCTGTTGCAGGGATTGCTATGGGTCTTATTAAAGAAGGCGACAAGTTCGCTATCCTCTCTGACATCCTCGGAGACGAAGACCACTTAGGAGATATGGACTTTAAAGTATGTGGTGGCCAGAACGGCATCACCGCCCTACAGATGGACATTAAGATTGGTGGTTTAACACGCGATATTTTGAGTCAAGCCCTGAACCAGGCACAAGCTGGACGAAGACACATTCTCGGTAAAATGACCTCAGCTATCAACGCTCCAGGTGAAATTAGCGAGTACGCTCCACGCATATTCCAAGTCAAGATTAAGCCAGACCGCGTTCGAGATCTCATCGGACCGGGCGGCAAGAATATCAAGAAAATCGTGGCGGATACTGGCGTGAAGATTGACGTGACCGATGACGGCATGGTGAGCATCGTTGCGATGGATGTGATCAGCGCCGAAGCGGCGAAGAAAATGATCCGCTCGGTAACGAGTGACCCAGAGATTGGCGCGATCTATCTCGGTGTCGTCAAAAAAATAATGGACTTCGGTGCATTTGTGGAGATTAAGCCAGGAACAGAGGGCTTGTGTCACATCTCCCAGCTTGACAATGCAAGAGTCGAACGCACAGAAGACATTTGCAAAGAGGGTGAAGAGATGTTGGTTAAAGTTCTTGAGATTGACCGTCAGGGCAAAATCAAACTTTCCAGAAAAGAGGCCCTTGGAAAAAAACCAACCGCTTAAATCTAAGTTTTAATGATTTATCTTAAGACAAAAAATCCCGAATCTCTGCCGTCCTACGCGACATCCGCCTCAGCGGCGGCAGATATTCGGGCGTCTCACGATTGTGTCATCAATCCTGGGGAAAGAGGCCGAGTTGCTACCGGTGTGTGGATTGACCGCGTGGACTGGGAAAAGGTACCGCAGGGCATGATTCCTGAACTTCAAATTCGTGCACGTTCGGGGTTAGCCTTCAAGCACGGGATTATGCTCACCAACGGTGTTGGTACTGTCGATGCGGACTATCCAGACGAAATTGGAGTTCTATTATTCAACTCAGGTAAAGAGCCGTTCATCATTCAAAAAGGCGACAGGATTGCTCAAATCACCCTGAATCTTGTCACCCGCATTCCCGAGCTTCCCATGGGCGGCACACGGGCCGGTGGCTTCGGCTCGACCGGAGTTTAGACATTTTCCCACTCTTTTCAAAGACTTCGACCTACTGCAAGACTGCTATTAGCAAGGCGTAACCTCATGAAAAGACTGATCCTTTATCCCCACTTCTGAAGTTTTGCTTATATTCGTCCGAACCCCTCCCAAGACAAAAACCAGAGGGATTTCGGAGCATTTTCATGGCTCACAAAACACAAATCAGGTTGGGTATCACGTTCACCGTCATGGGGATAGTTGCGCTTTTATCGGCCTCTTGCAACAGCTCAACTTGGTCTGACCCTTTTGCATCACCGCCGGTAGGTCAGAAGTTTTTCGTATCAGCCAGTAGCCCATCAAACCAAACCGTCAAAACTGATTCGAATGGAGTGATCGAAGCGCGAGCCACCTTCTTAAAACTGAGTGATCGAAACGGTGCCAGCCTACCCTTTAAATCAATCACCTTGATCAGCAGCCAAGGATCTCGCGAGATTTATACGTCTGAGAAAATAGAACAAAACAACACATCCGCTATCTGTAAGAGTATCGAGCGGGATTATGTAGATTTTTTTAGAGTGTACCCAGGCGTGAGCGTCGTTTGTGGTGTAGAATTTACAAAAGCCCTCAGTGAATCTTCGGGCGTCGTGTTTACAACATCCGACGGTAAAGATCTTGAGTTCACTAGCTGGGGAACCCAGTGGTCTGAAATGAACGATTACAGGGTGACCGTCCAGTCTTTTAGCTTGTGAGGATTTTAATCATGCCTGGGATATTCAATGTTGGACGTGCCGGTAACCTCATCGCGCCAGTCCTTTTAGCCATGTCGCTTGGACTAACTCCATCCTGTACCGAGACAAACTTTGCAGGAGGTGCCGCCAAGGTCGCCGCTCAGAAAAAAAAGAAACCAAGAGACTCAAGCTCGTCAGGACCACAGAGTCTTGACATGGATTTTTCTGGAGATAAGAAGATTGAGTCTGTGCAAAACTCCAAGATTTGGACTGCGACTACAAGCGGTAACATCAAGCGTTTCAGCCTCGAAGGTGACGTAGTGAAAGAGACCCTATCCTGGACCGGCGGAGCGGGCGGAACAGGCGGAATGCGCACTTACCTTACCGAAGGTGGCTTAATTGGCGCTAGGTTTCCACACCTCTACTTTGTAGATCCAGCAGTACCAAGAGTAGTAAATTCAGTAAATATCGGCTCCGACAGTCGGACGTGCGTTGCCTCTTACATGAAAGACGGTAAGCGCTACATGATCGCGGCGTGGGGAGCTGGTGAATTTATTGAGATCCCCTTGGGAGACAAGCCGCCGTATGCGCCCCAATGGAACCCACTCCCGGCAAAACGCAGCATAACAACCACGAATAAATGGGGTTATAGCTGCTTCATAGACCAACAACAAAAAGTCTTCTACTCTCAGTACTATTTGGAACCAGGCGTGGTAGCCCTTAATTTAAAGACGCTTACGAAAATAGATAATCTAAGCACCATGGTACCTAACGCAAACTTCGCACCAAATGATGCCGAGATTGCGAAGTACGCAAAGTCATCCCGACAGGCTGGTTCTTATGCTATGTCCGGTGATTCTTATGGCAATTTATATAACCACCTGACACCTAACCTTGCGTCGGGCTACACGTCTGCCTATGAGAAATCATCTGATACTGTATGGTTCACGCATCGAGCCGATCAACATATTGGTAAAGTCATGGTTATCGAAAAAAAATGCCTAACGACTGAACCAAGGTGTAACAGTGCAAACTATCAACTTTACGACGTTAAATACCAGGGCGTGTCCATACCGATTGGGCCCATGAGCGCCCTCAGAGACGGTCGGATCGCCGGTTTAGTCAGAGGCGCTCCGGGTGGCATTTACACGATTAAGCTAGCCGACCCCAAAAATATCAAAGGCGGCCTTCAGGTCGTAAAAGTAGGTGATGCTGATGGTGATCCTTATATGTACTCGGATTTCACCGGTGCCACCTTGTATATCAACGAGGCCGAGCAAACATTCAAACCGGCAGACATGCCGAAATATGCCGCAAGTAAACCCATAAAAATGGCGGTATTTAAGTGGGCTCCAACGCCTGCTGCAGCCTCAGCAGGCCTTGTTGTCGAATGGAAGAACATCAAACTCGAAGCAAGGTGTTATTCCGGCACCACTAAACCAGCTTATGCAGAGGTCGGAAAAGTCTACGACTCAGCTCAAGGCACAGCCCTGGAAGTTGAATCCTGCAAGGCGCCCAATTACGAGTTTGTTGATGTGAAACTCACTCAGTTAAATAATGATACGACCCTTTTAGGCGTGGATACGATCTCTGTTGGTTTCAAACAGTAAAATTCCGTTTGGTGTAATCAAATAATTGAGCTCGAGCCAGCGCCTGGAAAAACTTTCAATGGCCGACTGATTTCGGTTGATTTTGGGCTGAGTATTTCGGTTTTAGCTTCTCAACGTCCTCGTCTAGACAGATCGCCACCCGAGTTGATAGCTCACGAAAATCACTGATAGTATCGTCGTCTGGCCACAGGTAATCGTTTAAAATTCTCAACCCAAACGTCAAGAAGAAATCATCCTTAATCTCAGCCGTTATCTGCGAAGTCATTATTGATTTGCCCGAACCAGGAGAGTCAAACTTCACTTCTGCGAATGCTCCTTTACCTGCGTTACCGTTAACCAGACCGTCACCAAATATTTTCGCATATCCTTCCAAACTTCCGGGCATCATAATATCCAGAAACCCCGGTGGGATAAACCCAAACAACCCACCTCGAAATTTTGCCACCGGTACTTGCTGAAGTTTGCTTCGAAGCACGGTGGTTTGACCTTCGCGATAATCGATAGACGCCTCGATCCCTTTATTTTCTATGGTCAAGCCATAAACGCTCGCCTTGAATCCTGAAATAATCTTTCCATAAAATTCGGATGTAGACTCAGGGTCAATGCCCCGGGAAAATACGGGTTCACCACTGCGACTTACCGGTATAAGCTGACCGTCTACCGTCTTGAAACGAAATTCTAAGGAGTTCTCGGCCAGATTAAAAATGCTTTTGATCAAGACTAGATCGTCTTTTGTTGTGACGATTGTCGAGGAGACAAAACTTAAGTCGTCCTTAATACTTTGGATATAATCACCCAAATGTGGATACTGCTGCTTAATCTGACTAAGATTGAGCCGCAATTTAACTTGAACGTCCAAAAGCTCCCTCCCTTTGCGCTGCTCCGGTTGGAATTTGATGGAAGGTTCCACCAAAGAAGCCAGCAGTTTAATACTACCTGGAAACGTTTGGACCAAATCGTCCACATACTTACGCGCTAAACCCGAAACACCAGAAAAGACCTCCGACTTATTCGGAGTGAGGATACGCAAATTAGCGGGATCGATAATTGAAAGATAATTTTTGAACAAAACCCCGAAGAAATTTTGGTTGAACTCATCCACAACTACAACACCTTCCGCCGTGACACCATAGCCTAGCTCGGGATCAGTTTTAATGGATGGATTTTCTTTGATCACAAATTGAAACAGCGCGTCTAAAAAATTATTCGCTTGTAAATCTCCGATAGGTCTCCGCACATAGTTGACTCGGTATGCTCCGGACTGCATTGTGCTTTGAAAAGGGAAAGCAAAACCACGACCTCGAAGTCTTACACCATATGAAGAATCAAGAAACCGATCAAAATCCAAATCCTCAACCGTTTCATTAGCGAAACGATATACGTCTTTAGCTTCTTTCGAGTAGTCAATGTTACGGAGTATGCGCACCTGGGCAGCTGTCAGCTTGTGAATCAAATCTATGCCTGTCTTGTTTGGACCAACGTCCCTCAGGGCATCAAGATTGGTGTATTGTGCTTTTCCTGACTTTGCAAATGCACCTAGCGCCGGGACGACCGTCATGGCGCTTAAGAGTAGGAGGTTTACGTAAAGTTTTTTTGAGGATCGTCGAGCCATGCTGGTTGATCGGATAAGTCCAGCTTGTACCTGAGAAATCCTAGATAAATCAATTAATTCAGTACCTTTAAAGAGTCTTTGCAATTGCGATTCATTCGTTTAATTCAAAAATAAGGGCGTGACGGGATCACCAAAGATAGCTACCTTCTCTCTGGCGCCTGCTTGATAAACTGCGCTTTTTTGGACAGGAGACTCTCTCACATGATGCGACGTTTTCAAACAGTTTTAATGAGCACCGTTTTAGCTATGCTTTGCTCTTCCGTGGGTCTATCAGAATCCAGGTCGCAGCGATTTTTATACCAACTCTACGACTATCCAAAGTCTGAAGAGAACTGTCACGTAGAGGCAAGGCAACTAGCAGAACGCTTTGCGACATTCACCGGCACAACCGCCGCGGGCGAGTGTAAAGCCAGTCATGAATCATCTGTTGATATCTTCATATACTACTCGGGAAGCCAAGAATTACCTGTAGTTTCCACCTACCCTGATATGGCCATGCAAGATCGAATTCACATTTTCTCAACAGAGGCCTCATGTCAGGACTACCTTGCCAAGGAAGCATCTTATTTTGAGTTAAAAACCGGCCTTACACCGTTTGTTACATACTGCGTCCTCGATGAAACCTACTATGGTCTGAAATCCTGGGCCATCCGCATTGACTCTTTCGGCACGCCCGATGTGAAGCCATTCTGGGCTGAATCATTTATGGTCGGTCAAGTGGACGGAATGACTGAATCCGCAGCCGAGTCTTTGATCGCCGATACATTCAAACGATCTGGCATCGACGTTAGACGAGTGCATCTAAGAAATGATCCAAAGGGGCTTCGTCAGTTTTCGATGCTCTACTACAATTCAAACCCCCTCTCCATCGAGATTCAGGTGTTGGCATCCACTTTGGATAGCCGGGAACAATGTCAGGCTGAACTGGCTACCGTAACATCCGTACTCAACACCTCGACCCCGAATACATTATTTTGTGCCGCCAATAACTATATCAATGCGTTTGAAGTCTTAGGTGTTATTGAACTAACTTCATGGTTTAAGTCGAAATTGTCTGTAGAGTCTTTCAAGACCTATGCTGAGTGCTCACAATCAAGAGATCAGGTCCTCGATATTTACCGAAACACCGTGGGTTTAAATATTGCCACAGGCCTCTGTTACCAGACGGAGGGCGTCTGGCGACTGAACCTTCTTGAGCGTCGCTAATTAAGTGGGTACCGCTTTAATTTAGTCTGGAGTATAGACGCCGCCATTTTCTGCGCAGTTTTTAGCGGGGTCAAAGTTGACACCCTGGTAGTATCGCAGGTAGACGGCGTGCTCGCCTTGTCTTTTGGCGCAGGATCCGATGCGCTGCTCAGTAGAGCATGCGTAGCCAAGGACTCCGCCATTTTTTGCACACTCAGCGCTTAAATCCAGGGTAGGACTCTCGATACATAGTCTATAGATCGGTAAATTACACGCCGAGGGCGACGCTGCCATTGCGGCCGGGTAGCTTAGGTAGGCTACGATGCCCAAAAAAATCCGTTTAAACGGTAAAGCATGCAATGTAGGAATCCCCCTATAAAACGGTAGCAACAGACCATGTTCATTGTCAACGACAACGGCCAAAAGCGCTATAAAAAAGGCACCCTTCTCAGGGTGCCTTTGACATTCACAAAAAACTTCAGCCGAAATTATTCCGCTTTGGTCTTCTTCTTTGTCACAGTTGAACCTACAGGCTTAGCAACCTTTGGTGCCGCGACTTTCTTAACAACACCAGTACCCGCGATCTTCGCGCGAAGACGCGCCTTGGCCTTACGCCAGGCTTTGCGTTGACGCACTTTTGGGGTTCTTCGGCTATCTCCACGTCCCATGAAACATTCCTCCCTACGGGTTATTTTAGTTTGAGGCCTTCGCGGCGGCAATAAGCGTCCAAACCAAGCTTGTCGATTGTTCGAATCGCAGACGCACTCACCTTGATAGACACAAACTTCTTCATCTCATCAGACCAAAAACGCTTGGTTTGAAGATTTGGAAGAAACCGGTGGTTTGTTTTAATGTTCGAGTGGGACACACGGTGTCCAACCAAAACGCCTTTGCCTGTTAATTCACAACGCTTTGCCATGAGTTATTCCTCCTCACCAGCGTTTTTGCTCTCAGCGCTTTCTGCACGCTCAGCCGCAAAACGACCCTCATTTCTGTCGCCACCGCGGTCAAAGCGACCACGACCGCCGAAATCACGGCCAGCAAGCATAACTGTTGCGGCAGCCATTTCACCAGTGAAGCCTCGTTCAGGGGCGTGCGAAACAGAGTAATGCAGTAACCCTAGGAATCTAGCCTGCTTCACAGCAAGAGCGATTTGACGCTGTTGCTTAGCGGTTGCTCCTGAGATACGGCGGGGAATAATCTTGCCGCGCTCTGTGACAAATCGTTTCAAAACATCAGGATACTTGTAATCGATGACCAGGTTGGGGTCGAGCGTGCGCTTTTTGCGAGAAGCAAATCTGCGCTTGCGTCGTGGGCGTTCCACGTTTTCCATTGGCTACCTCCGGAAAAAAAACCTTTTGTTAATCAAAACTCCACCATGGAGCCTTTTTCGGAAGGGGCACCTTACCCTAATGGCATCTTTCTTGTAAAGGCATAAAACCCTTGAAAATAGGGCTTTTACAGGTCATTCTGACTCCGCGCCCGTCCTAAATCCATTTGACAGCCATCGATGCACGAGACGGTCGCCATATTTATCATTAATTACGGGCTATTATGGCAGTCGAACTCCACGTGGCCGTGGCAACCCCACTGCACAAAACCTTCACTTATAGCCACTCGGCACCCCTAGCACCTGGAATTAGGGTGCTTGTTCCTTTTGGAGCCAGCGCGAGTACGTTAGGCGTCGTGGTGGACGGGCCAAATCAAGCAAAACCATCGGGCCAGGAACGCACGTTTAAGCTAAAGCCCATTAAAGAGGTCTTGGACCAAGAGCCCGTCTACTCCGAGACCCTTTTAAAGCTAGCGAGCTGGATTGCAGCCTATTACATGCATCCTCTGGGAGAGGTCCTACGGACCATGCTCCCGGCCAGTGCCAAGAAGTCGACGAAAGTAACATTTGAAATAACTGATGCCGGCTCCCGCGCACCAGATGAGGAAGACCTACGTCCCGGGATATTGTTCGCTAGAAAAAAAACGATCACGCATGCAACGATTCGTAAAAAACTCATAGACCGTGGTTTTACTGCACCTCAAATCGAGGAGTTGCTCAAATCCTGGATCAAGAAAAAATGGATCGCTCCCTATCGCGAAAAATCCATACGGGCACGCGATCAGGTATCGACTTCACCGGCTATCGAACAATCTTCGTTCATTCAAAGTCAACTGTTCAGAAAGCTTAACCAGCATCAGCAAATTGCGGCAGCTAAAATAATTACAGACGGGATTAGCCTTGGAAGTAGTGCCGAACGAAAGCCTTTCTTGATTTTTGGGGTCACAGGCTCCGGTAAAACCGAAGTTTTTCTCCATGTCATCAAAAGTGTTCTTGAGCAATCAGCATCACCTGACGGCACTCAAGGGCAGTCTCTAGTACTGGTTCCGGAGATTTCACTGACTCCGCAAATGACGAGGATATTTGAGGAACGATTTCCAGGAATGGTTGCCGTTGTTCACTCAGCTATGGATGATAACGAAAGATGGCTTGAACTCGAACGCATTCGGCGTGGTGAAGCCTCCGTACTCATCGGACCGCGTTCAGCAGTATTTGGTCCGTTTGCAAACCTTAAGCTCATTATTGTCGACGAAGAACACGATGGAAGTTACAAACAAGGAAGCGGGCTTTTGTACAACGCGCGCGATGTGGCTGTCGTTCGAGCGAATATGGAGAATGCAACGATCGTCCTCGGGTCGGCGACTCCGAGCATGGAGAGTTGGCATAACGCGATAAGCAGCAAATACCATCTTATCGAAATGCCAGAACGAGCCAGCAGTAGACCTTTGCCTGAAGTTGAGACCGTTGGGGCAAAGCCAGCCTTCAAAGCCGTATCTTTCTTACAAGGTCGTTCAGAGGACCCCGATTCGAGTCCATTCGCAGAAGAGGTCATAAAAGCTCTGAGTGAAAATCTCACAAGAGGACATCAAAGTATTGTCCTGGTCAATCGTCGGGGTTATGCATATTACTTACTGTGCGTTGATGACCGTAAAGCATTCGGATGCCCCAAGTGTAGCATTAGCCTCAGCGTTCACGGTAAACGTAAGACATTACGATGTCATTACTGCGACTACACCACCACCATCCAGCAAGTTCTAGCAGATTATCCAGACAAAACTTGGGCGGTTGTGGGTTACGGCAGCCAAAAAGCTGAAGACCAACTGAAAAAGTCTCTTCCAACGGCGCGGATGGCTCGACTCGATTCTGATACGGTGCAAGACCCCCATGTACTGCCTGAGGTCCTTGCTAAATTCCGCAATCGAGATATTGATATTTTGGTAGGCACACAAATTCTTGCAAAAGGCCACGACTTTCCAAACGTCACATTAATCGCGCTTCTAGAAATCGATCAGCTCCTGGGCCTGCCGGACTTTCGTGGCGGCGAGCGCACGTTTCAGCTTTTGGTGCAGGCCGCTGGTCGCTCAGGTCGAGGCGAACTTCCGGGGAAAGTCATAGTCCAAAGTCTCAGGGCAAAACATCCGGTGGTTCAATCCGCACTAAAACAGGACTTCTTATCGTTTGCGAAAGACGAGTTAGAATTCAGACGCGCCATGGGTTATCCGCCATTTGGACGCTTGATCCTTTTTGAGTTTAATGGGCCAGATCCTGGCAAACTTGATCGCTGGTGCCATGCTTTAGAGGCCATGATTTCCCAAATGTTTGACAAGCATCCTGACCTTGCTCGCTCGGTCAAAGTGCTTGGACCAGCACCTGCGCCCATCGAAATCATCCGTGGGCGATCAAGACGTACTCTCATGGTTTTATCAGAATCTATGCAAAATTGCAGAGCCGTAGCAGGCGCAATTTTTAAGTACTCGGATCAAGCCCCCGGCGACATCCGCGTGAAAATTGACGTAGATCCACAGTCAACATTGTAAATTTTCAGAGCACGAGCGGACTTAAATGCAATCTCTCAATCATCAACCCATCTCAAAATTACTTCTGGCGCTCGTGGCGACCTGGGCTTTTGCAGAGTCTAGTTTTTGGTTTATTGCAGTTGATTTCTTACTTATACCTTATGCTCTAACTTATCCAAGGCAGTGGTTTAGGATTGCTTTAGTGGCTTGGATCGCATCTCACGTGGGTGGTGCGTTGTATTTCTGGTTCTGCCACCAAAATCTTGAACTCGCGGGCAGCATACTGAAAGTAACGCCGTTTGTTACAGAACGCATGCACAACCAAATTATCAGTATCTACGAAAGTCACGGCGTTTGGGGAAGCATGGCACAGTCATGGTCCTTCATGAGTTTTAAAATTTGGACTTATGAAGCAGTGAGACAAAACTTTTCTTTTACGGCATTTTTTCCGATTGTTATGATTTCCAGAATCTTGAGGTTATTTGTGGTGAGTTGGGTCGCTTCAATAGCTTCACCCTGGTTGAAGCCTATTTGGGTCAGAAAAAAACCAATATCATGGTGTATTTACACCGCGGTTTTTCTTTTTATGCTTATAATCATTGAGGCGTGAAATGCTTCATCACTACAAAGGATATGTCGATGAGTAAAGAAGGTTTAAAAGTTGGCGATCGTAGGCCTATCCCAGCCCGGGAGTTCAACGTATCCAAAAACATAGCGCAACATCTGGCTAAGTGGGGCGCCACGGCTAACGGTATTTCCATTGCTGGTATGATCGCCGGGGTGATGGCGGGAGCCATGATTGCAGGGACCTCTGTATGGAGAGAATACTTTCCTTGGCTATACACAGCAGGTGCTTTACTGATTTTTATTAGGCTTTTAGCAAACATGTTTGATGGGATGGTGGCCATAATCCACAACAGACCAAATCCACTCGGCGAGATGTTTAATGACGTTCCTGACCGCGTCAGTGACGCGGCTATTTTGATTGGCTGTGGATACAGTATTAATAGCTCACCCGAAGCCGGCTACTGGGCTGCCCTGTTTGCTGTCATGACGGCGTATGTCAGAGCTGTCGGTAAAGCTTGTGGAGCACCCCAAAACTTCTCAGGCCCGATGGCCAAACAGCAGCGAATGTTCCTATGTATCGCGACATGCCTCATCTGCGCATTTGCACCTACGTCCCTGGTGCTGATCCAAGGCGGATCTGGACTTGATGGCGGCTATCAGTCCATTATGGTGCCCGTTCTTTGGATTATAGCGGCAGGCTCCGCTTTAACCTGCGTCAGACGTCTCAGTGGGATTAATGCCGCAATAAAATCTGCGGCTCGGTGACTTTAAGATTTAATTCGAGAATCAGGACTTTTTGGTGCAGGTCACTTTAAGGTTGCCAGCCGGGTGTCCCGCTTAGTCAAATTGATCAATTAACAGACAGGCCTGCCTAACAAATAATCAATTAGGTGTCCCTAATATTACTAATTTTCCAAACCGGTGGGGCCATTCCATTGTCCCCAATTAATGCCCTGGAAGAACACAGCGAATATTGGCAAATGAATCGCTTCTAGGGTTACTAAACGTTCGGAGCTGCCCCTGATCGTTGAAGACCTGCCAAAAGTATTTTCCATACAATGCGTCCCAGCCATTAGTACACCAACTGCTGGCAGTAGCAGTCCAAACATTGCTTGGAGGAAGTCCCTTACTGTCGCTTTCGTTCACAACCTCTAGTGGTCGATGATTAACATCACAAGAGGCCGTACAGCCACTTTTCCACTCCTTGAATTCATAAAGGACCGGAAGCCGCATACCAAGGTCTGCGCACGTCTTTATATTGCCAACGTACCAAGCGGGCGCAGTGTTTGTTGAGGACTGACAAGGAAACATAGTCCCTCTGTTTGCTGTCCACTCGTCTAAGTAATCTTCTCCTTTTATTAAGCCCCCCGTGTTCTTTCCTTCTTGCAAACTTTTCAAAGAGACTAGGATGGAAGAATAGTATAAACAGGTACCAGATGAGCCATTAAATACTTTGTCAGGGCAAGCTCTTCCTTCTATCTTACTTGGATCATCCAAGAATGCGGTGCTGTCGCCTCTAGTTCCATCGCGTATTAGTTTCTTCTGCCAACCATTTGACACCCGGCCCGATGCATTCAGAATTCTGCTGCCGTTATTTTCTTTCCAAATCTTAAATCCATTAGAACCGTTGGCGAATTGATATATGAGTTGTGAGTTAGTTTCGGGGCCGGGAATCATGGTTCCTATCGCTACGCTATCTGATTCCGCTTTTGCATAGCAATCTTCGTTACTCCCGGAGCATTGGAAACTGCCGTAAGTAAAGCTACTGGACGCCCTCTGTGTATCAGGATTTGTAACTACAACATTTTTAGCACCTGCCGCCATCCCTGCCGGAGTCGTTACTGTCAATGACGTTGAAGATTTTTCGGTCACTGGCACATTTATATTATCGATAGTAACTGTAGTATCTGGTAAAAAGCCGCTCCCGGAGATCGTCACCGTAGTACCACCACTTGTTGGCCCCGAGTTAGGTGTTATGGCCGTAATTGTGGGAGCAGGACTGCTGAAGGGTGCAGCACTCACTTCATTTGATAAAGCACTTTCGACGCCACTCTTGACGGCCGCCAACTTATAGTAATAGGTTGTGCCACCGCTCAGTGGCGTGTGGTTGTAAACGGAAACAACATTTGAAATTTTGCTCGATGCGGTTGTCACACCAGCCGAATTCGACCAATAGAGATTATACGTAACTCCTGTAACAGGCGCCCAGGACAGACTAAGAGAGTTCAATGAAGGCGTCAGCGTAGTCAATGTGGGTACTGCTGGAGGAGTTACCACCTGAATTGCAAAACTTCCAGACGCCGACCAGTTGCCCGCAGCGTCACGTTCTTGGACGTACAGCGTATGTGTACCCGCTGAAAGTGCTGCACTTGGGGTGAACGATGTGCCGGAGATCTCAACAGCTCCCGAGGCGAGATTACTGTTATTCAGTCTGTAGCGGTACGTACCGTTACCACCATTTCCACCACTTGACCAACTCCAGGTTGGAGTGGTGTTTGCCGTCGAGGTCGAGGTGCCTGTAACACTTGGAGCAAACGGCGGAGTTGTATCGATAACATCAGATAACGCCTTGTTAATCTCACCTTTGACTTTGTTGCCATCAAGAGGATTTGTAACTTTGGCCGCTATCTTTACGCTAGTGATCTCAGACTTAAGAACTGTGAATTTGAAGCTCGACGATGACGTCGGATCTTGATTAACAAACGTGACATCCTTGCCACCACTCTGCACCTTTAGCTCAACTTTTTGATCAGCTGTTTCCTGAAACTTCTGGCCAATATTTGTAACGAAAGTACAGCTGTAATCGATTGATAGTGGGTCGGCCTGGTTGTCTGATTGAGAGCAGGTCAAACCAAAACCGCCAGCCACATCTTCAGGCTGTTCTGCGGGTTTTTCCGTTGTACCCCCAGAGCTCTTCCCCGAACTTGCCGCAAACTTGGCACCACTGCAGGAAACAGTCACAGTGGTAACAGCTAGCGTCATAAAGATAATTAGGACATTCAATGATGTAGCCATGGATTTCGGACACCTCGAGTCATTACAGGCAAAGGTGTTCGGCAACTTACAAGCAGTTCTTGATATACAGGACATTTATTCTTGTAAATACAAATACTTAAAGGCCATCTCGAGGGCCTTTTTAGTAGCAGTTCTGTGGTCAGAACTATAGGAAGTTATTCGTTTTCAGAAAGAACCAGGCACCAAAAAGTCTCGCCACGCGTGAGTTGGTCAAAGACGCCGTGAAATCAGGACTTTTTGGCGCAGGTCACTTTTAGGTTGCCGGCATAACCTTTAACTTGCAGCCGACCACTCATTGTCGCTTTGTCGATTGACAGCAGCGTATTCGGCTTCGAAAAATCATACTCGGTATCAAACGATCCCGACGTGTTAGCTCCAGTCTTAACGTCTGTCTTGTCAGCGGATTCGCTAACCTCAACTCCTGACAATAGAATCAACTCTTGATGCTTGTATCCCGACTTACCCAAAGCCGAGAAGCTTGCTATACGCAAGTTCTTGCTGCTCGTCTCAGCGTTGGAATAAATCCAAATGTAATCGCTCGACCGATCAGGATCGGTTGGTCGACATGTGTAATCGGACTGACTTGAAAATTGATCGGCAGCTTGGTTGATTCGCTGCTCGGACGTAATATGATCTCTCCGAGATACGCACCCAGCCGCAAAAAAGGTCATGACACACACGACCAAAAGAACATTTGATGCTACTTTGGGCAAGAACCGTGAGGTTATGGTCAGTTTGGTGATCATCAAATTTTCTCCGTTTCTGCCAAAATCTTCGGATGATTGCCTAATTTTAGGAGGCTTGCCCACATCAAGTCAAGGCAGTTCATTGGCCCACCGGAAGTTTTTAGTTTAAAATTTAGGGCACCGGAGGCAGCAAGCTTATGAATAAAAATAGCACGTTAGATCCCCAAATGAGCTCAACGAAAATTGATTCACATATGACGCCAGCTCGAGGTCGCAGACTTTTGTCCTCTCGACGTAGAATTAGCCCCTGGCACTGGTTTGGCTGGCTAAGACGTAAACTCGTCAAACGAAGCGATCGTGATTTTTACTCGTTGGCCGAAAAACACAAACATCAGTACGCCAAAATGGCGCAACGCGCCGCAAACCACCATCACGGGTTCAAATTCTAAGTAGCCCCGCCGTCTGGCATTGAGATCAAACCAGCCATCCATCGGAAATGGCTGGTTTTTTTCGTAAATAACCGCCATCGATAATCATTGTTTAAAACAATTTATAAGTTGTTTTTTATCTATTTTAGCAACAAGTGAACTTTCCCGATAATTCTACAGTGTAAGGCCGGATCATATCTCATGAACTGGCACGCTCTACGGAGGGACAATCTACATGGATAAAGATTTGACGAGATTAGTTGTAAAAGTGATGCGCTACAAAAAGCTTATAATCCTGGGAGGAGCTCTAACCGGTGTACTGCTCGTAGCGGTGATTGCTGGACTCATCATGCTCGCTCCCGTCCAACAGATAAAGACGGCAAGTTCAAGCCTTGCTGAATCGGCTACTACATTCGTGCAAACTAATGTTGTTCAGAATCCAGAAGCTGGTTTACTTGGTCAAGCTCTCATGTGGGGCGCATCAACTTACGTAGAGATGACTTTGAATGAGGCCGCTCAAGGTAACCACATGGCAGCTCTATCTTGCGTTGCTGCAATCGGAGGTCCTTCGCCTGTGGATGTACTTCAGAACGTGAAGTCTCGACTGAACAACCAGGCCCTGTCTCAAAATATCGATGCGCTTACCGAGAGAATAAAATCGACAACCAGCACATCGGGGCCGCCTACTAGGCCTTGTCTGCAGTGGTTTATGAATAGTTAATTAAAAGTATAGGGAGGAGATCATTTATGGGAATTAGTAAGCGGATACTTTTGTTTCTTGGCGTGAACGTGCTGATTATCGCCAGTTTGTCGATAGTCTTAGCACTATTCGGAATTCAGCCCTATTTGAATGCTCAGGGGATCAATTACCAAAACCTGGTCATCTTCTGCCTCATCTGGGGCTTTGGTGGCGCCTTCATCTCACTAGCGATCTCACGCATTATGGCGAAGTGGGCTATGGGAGTGAAGGTCATCGAAACAACTACGCTTGACCAAAACGAGCGATGGCTCTTAACAACAGTCACCCAGCTTTCAGAGAAGGCTGGACTGCCCAAAGTACCAGAGGTGGGAATCTATCAAAGTGATGATCCGAATGCATTCGCCACCGGTCCGACAAAGTCTCGGGCACTGGTCGCGGTTTCAACAGGCATCATGCAGAAAATGAACCGTTCTGAACTTGAGGCGGTGTTGGCCCACGAAGTGGCTCACATTGCCAATGGCGACATGGTTACCATGACGCTCGTTCAAGGCGTGATAAACGCTTTTGTGATGTTTTTTGCAAGGACACTGGCGTGGGCGGCAAGTCAGTTTGTGGACGAAGAAAAGCGTGGACTAGTCAATATGGTGGCGGTGATCCTATTTGAGATCGCATTTAGCATACTCGGCATGATCCTCGTTGCCGCATTCTCGCGACAAAGAGAATTCAGGGCTGACCGCGGAGCAGCTGACTTAGTCGGTAGTGCCAAGATGAGCGCAGCGCTAGCGTCACTTCAGCGCATGATACACGTTGAAGAGCCTCAAGCAGCGTCTATCGCAGCACTTAAGATATCCTCCAACAGAAAGTCAGGACTCGTTGCCTTGTTTTCTACGCACCCGCCACTGGAGGAGCGGATCCGCCGACTCAGCGCACGATAGTTTGCTGAATTTCAAGGCCTAGACCCTAAAAAAAGGAAGACGCGTGGAGCGCCTTCCTTTTTTGTATCAATTCTTCAAAGCAGTTATTCTGCTGCATTCATATAAAAGTAAAGAGCCGCATCGCCAGCAACCGAGGCCAGCTGATTACATCCCTGTTTGGACCATGCAAAACCACCGTCACCCCAGTCCTCACCCCATGAGTTCGCGATCAGGAACTCGTATCCACCATTTGGGGCTGGGCGGTAACCTGCCAACGTCACCATATGATTTAAACCACGGCTTCCGCATGTGGTAATTCGACCCTCGTTATTTGGGGAGAAACTTCCTCCCGCTGCCACAGTTACAGCAATCACTCCGTAATTCACAATTGCTTGACGTAGTTCGTCAACAGACGGCGCTTTTTTCTCCTCGCCAATCATTGCCCAGCGAAGAGCTTTGGCAAACTTAGAGCCATTACATGCGTATCGACCACTTGCGCGGTAAGGACAAAGTTCCTCGGTCGTGATTCCTTTTGATACTTCAAAGCGACCATCCATAAATCCGCCCCGGCAACCATAAGAATTGCTATCATTCACAAGCGCATCTTGTTCCGCCAAATCTAGAACGTTTCCTGCTGCACGACCCGCAATAATAGACGCCGCTTCAAAAGCCTTAGTTCTTGCAAATGACCAACAAGATCCACAGTTACCTTGATTTTTTATGGGCGTGACAAGACCGTGCTCACGCGAATCATAACTTTCAGGCAAATCGGCCTGTACCTTGATGGCACGATATTCGGCTGGCATGTTTTGAGGACGGGGAAGTAAGCCAGTATGATAGGTCTTTCCTGAAATGGTAACTGTCCCGATATCAGCAAATGCTGTCGCAGCTATAAACAGCAAACTAATTGCCAAAAATTTCATGTTCTACCTCCTTCTCAAAGTTTATCTTATGATTCCAATTCTACTTTGAATGAGGCTATTTCCACAAAATTTTGTACATAACAATATTTTATAAGAATGCTGATTAGCATCAAACAGATTTGATCCTGTTTAAGATCTTATATTAGGTGTTAATCGGCTGACCCATAAGCATACCGATTAATTTAATCAGGAAGTCACTCGAATTATCTGGGCGCTCCTCAGATTGCTTGCTCGAAGACTGCGGAACAAACTGAGATTGAGGATTAGATTTTTCCGGGGTCACTGATGGGGTCACTGATGGGGTCACTGATGGAGTTTTGTTATTACTTGCAACGGCGTCATTTGTTGCTGCACTACCAGAAGATCCACCATTAAATCGCTCCTCTAACATTGATGCTGGCATCGCTCGCCAGAGTGGAGTTTGTGATCCGCCCCCGCTCATCACGGTCGCTCTCTTAGCTTTTTCTAGAATTTCTGACAGTGTTGAACTTGAATTCGAACGAATCGCATTCATTAGGCTTGCCGTGAAAAGGCCTCCCACTGAAGGCCCCAAATCAGCAGAATATTCCGACGCTCTTGCTGCGGCTATAACAAGTCCCTCTGTAAACGGACGAGCGCCACTTCGAGCTTGGTCTGTACCAAAATTATAAGTATCAAAAAGTCCGCGCTGAGCTCCAACGCTGCTCGTGTTTGAACTCTGCGTCATGCTGGTAATGAAATTCTCAATTGAAAAATCCTGCTGCGAAGACCCAAGAAACATCGCCTGATTACCGTTCACACTTTGACCACTGTGACACGCATCAATAACAGCAATAAAACGCTTAAACGCAGGTATATTTGCTGCGCTTCTTATAGCAGATGCAACCTCGCGAATCGTAAACATTGCATTACCCTGGCTCACTAACTGTCCATTCTCGGCACCATGACCAGCATAAAAAAACAGGACCGTCGACTGGGCTGAGATTTTTCCACCAATTTCCCGAGCCTTAGCAAGAATCTGCGTCTTGGTCGCAAAATTAATTGAGATCAGCTCATAACCAAGATTACTTTCTTGAATCATCCGACTGACGTTTTGGACGTCTCTTGAAACACCTGGTAGATCGTTCGGACTACCAACCACGAACGCAATATTTTTTGCGGTTTTATCTGCAACTGTAAACTTAACCGCAGAGGAATTCGTCGTCTCCTGTTGACCACAAGAAGACACGGCCAAAGCTAATAGCATTGGTAGCCAAAATGGCATCTGGTTCCTCCAAAAATCCTCTAAAAGTAACGTGATTTGGACGTATCGGAGAAACTTGTCAGAATGTTTAATAAAATCAATTTTTCCAATTAAATTGGACGGTTAAATCATCATAAAAATTTATATTTCGCCGCTATTAACGTGAAAATTGATCGATGCGGAAACCATGATAGAAAGTGGCGGAGAGAGAGGGATTCGAACCCTCGTTAGGGATTAACCTAAACACGCTTTCCAAGCGTGCGCCTTCAACCACTCGGCCACCTCTCCAAAGATGCGGATTGAATGAAAAGTGATATCTGATCCATCAGTTGCAGGTCAAGATAATTGGATCACAAGCGAGTTAATTTGCTAATAAAACGCAGTGGCTGCCTAATTCTTAAGCCTGCGACTGCTCAAGGCAACGGCTGATCCGGGCGTTTACCGGCGGCTTCGTACAGAGACCAAACTTCAGCCACTTGCTTTTCAAGGGCTTTGCTGCGATTTACGGGGTCAGGATGAGTGGAAAGAAACTCAGGCGGCGTTGCGCCTCCCTTAGCCCCCATACGTTCCCAAAAAACTGGCGCTGCACTTGGATCGTAACCAGCCTTAGCCGCATAGCGAAGCCCTACCTTGTCAGCCTCCGATTCGTGGCTACGACTATACGGCAAGAGAATTCCAAAGCCTGCACCTATCGCCAAAGCACCCATCCATAGCTGTCGGTTCTCACTATCCTGCAGAGAAATATCAGCAGCGGTTGCAAGGCCTGCGAGAGCAAGCTGCGAGCTCATGCGCTCTGCACCGTGACGTAGCGTTGCGTGAGCAACTTCATGGCCCATGACGGCAGCTAGTGCTGCTTCCGTTTTGGCGACTGGCATAATTCCGGTGTAGACCACTATTTTACCGCCTGGTAAGCACGCTGCATTCACGGTCTTGGGTTCATCAATGACATTGAATTCCCAGTTAAAGTCAACGCCGCTCGATTTTGCAATCTCACGTCCAATATCCTCGACCACCTTGTACTTGGGGGACGACGGGGGCAGAAGTTTCTTTTTAGCTTTTGCGTCAGACAAAATTTCCTTGTAAGCATCGACCCCAAGAGCGTTCATCTCTTGATCTGAAACCATGTTAAACGATTTCCGACCTTCGCTGTTCGTCACGCAAGACTCTGCGTTAAGTAAGCTAATAACAAAGAAGATGATGGTCAAAAAACCCTTAATCATAAGTCAACCTCAATGACTTCAAATTCAACGCTTCGCACTTACCTTAGCGGCACTCACACTGACGACTCCGGGATTAACCGCCTCGTTAATGATACGTGCCTGCTCTGTTGTATGCGCCTTCGTTGACCCTTCGGCCGTCGTTCCGCTATCGCGGCGACCAACGTAACGAACCTTTTTTGGATCCGACAGCAGGGCCTCAAGACGTGGCCGGACAAAAGTCCATGCACCCATATTCTGTGGCTCCTCCTGAACCCAAAGGACATCAGCCACATTTTTGTAGCGATTGATGATGGCTTCTACTTTCTTGGCTGGAAACGGATAAAGTTGCTCGATGCGCACTAGAGCGACTTCACCTTCCGGGGCCGTTGACGTAGCCTCTAGCATCTCGTAGAAAATTTTGCCCGTACAGAAGACAAGACGAGTCACTGACTTTGGATCCTTAATTCTAACATCATCAATCACTTCCTCAAATTGCCCCTTTTCAAACTCCGTAATAGGGCTCACCACTTTTGCGTGACGAAGTAGTGATTTTGGCGACATGATCACCAAGGGTTTTCTAAAGTCCCTGCAAAGTTGTCGCCTCAAGATATGAAAGTACTGAGCGGCCGTAGTTGGAATGGCGACTTGAATGTTGGCATTACCGCACAACTGCAAAAATCTCTCTGGCCGACCAGATGAGTGCTCAGGCCCCATGCCTTCGTAGCCATGCGGCAACAGTAAAACTAAGCTAGATGTTTGACCCCATTTCGCCTCACTGGCCACCAGAAACTGGTCGATAACAATCTGGGCACCATTTACAAAGTCGCCAAACTGCCCTTCCCAAAGTACCAGCGCATCTTTATCAGCAACCGTATACCCAAACTCAAAACCCATCACGCCAAGCTCTGATAGAGGGCTATTGAGGATCTCAACGGTGGCCTGACCCGGTGCAATATTGTTCATGCTGTAATAAGGCACGCCCGTTTCAAAATCACGCAAGACCGCTTGACGGCTTGAAAATGTGCCGCGCTGGCAATCCTGGCCAGAGAGTCTTATGTGATGGCCGTCTTTGGCAAGGCTTCCGAAAGCAAGTAACTCGGCCATCGGCCAATCAACTCCCGGTCCATCCTTATCAACCATCTTGGAGCGCTGTTCGAGCAGCTTTTGAAGTTTGGGATGCACGTTAAAACCTGCGGGCATCGCAGCGATCTTTTTACCGATTTCAGAGAGTGCCTTCACCGACACGCCAGTATTCACTGGCTTTTCCATGGCCTGTTCATCCCCGTGCAGAGGGTGAAAAATCTCGTCAAATACTTTTGGATATTTGTCTTTGAACTTGTCACTTTTGGTATCACCAGACTTCATTAGGTCGTAGGCCTCTTGAAGCCTTGCTCTGAAGTCGGTCTGTTTCTTCTTAAGCTCGTCAGCCGACAAAGTTCCTTCCGATACTAAGCGCTCACCATACTGAGTGAGCACAGTAGGATGCTTTGCAATCACCTTATACATCGTCGGCTGGGTAAAACCGGGTTCATCTGTTTCATTGTGACCATGCCTTCGGTAACCGATGAGATCGATGACAATGTCTTTTTGAAACCGCTGCCTATATTCTGCTGCCAATTGAGCCGTCCAAATAACAGCTTCAGGGTCGTCGGCATTCACGTGTAGTACGGGAGCTTTCAGGATTTTTGCGATACCAGACGCGTACGTACAAGAACGCCCCTCTTCGGGGTTGGTGGTGAATCCAACCTGATTATTGATGATGACATGCACGGTGCCACCAGTCGTATAACCAGCTAATTCCGCCAAATTCAGCGTCTCAGCCACAAGACCCTGCCCCATAAACGCAGCATCACCGTGAATCAGCAATGGTAAAACTTTCTTGCTAGTCTTATCGCCAATCAGTCTTTGTCTTGCTCTTGTGAAACCCTCCACCACTGGATTCACAATCTCCAAGTGACTCGGATTTGGGGACAGATAGAGTCGGACATCTCTGCCGCCAAAATTTCTCTCACCAGCAAATCCCAGGTGATATTTTACGTCGCCGTCGATTTGGTAAGCATTAAATTCACTACCCTCAAACTTCTTGAACATGGCTTCATAGGTCTTACCCATAAAGTTACAGAGAGTTCCTAATCTGCCACGGTGAGCCATTCCCAAAATGACTTCTTCCACCCCGTTTGCCGCAGCAACCGTTGTCAGCGTCTCAAGTAGTGGCATAAAAGTTTCTGCACCCTCGAGAGAAAAACGCTTTTGACCCAAAAATCTAGCCTGAAGAAACGCCTCGAAACCTTCAGCCTTAACAAGGGAATCAAGCACAGCAAGTTTTTCGGACTTTGAGTACTGAGGTTTGTTTCGACAAGACTCCATCTTGTCTTGAATCCACTTCACAAACTCGATGTTGTCACTGTCGCGAAACTCGGCGCCAATTTTCCCACAGTAGGTCTCTTGCAACATTTGGCTTATTTCTTCGAACGTCATAGGGGTCGTCGTCGGCAGATTAACGGCGACGAACTTTCTGGTTTTATTGACATCTTTTAGTCCATGATTGGCGGGGGCCATGTCTTGGCGCAGCGCAGGTTTTGGCGCTAATGGGTTCAGATGCGCACTGAGGTGACCAAGCACCCTAAATGCGTTGATGTATGCTTCAACCTTGCCAGCTTCTTGGTCTCCGCCTGCGGCTGCGCTAGAGACACCCTGACTCGCTGCAAACTCATAGCCCTCAAAGAACTGCCTCCAGCTAGCTTCAACCGCTGCTGGATCTTTACGAAATTTTTCGTACTGTTCCTCGATGTAACTGGCGTTAGTAGCTGTTGCATAAGTGAATTTGTTTAGACTCATTGTAGCTAACTTCCCTTTTAGAAATTAAGCGAACGTTTATCCACGGCAAGCGCTGCCTCTTTCATAACTTCCGCTAAGGTCGGGTGCGCATGACTTGATCGGGCAATATCTTCAGAACTTGCCGAAAACTCGACACCAATGACGAGTTCCGCGATCAGCTCTGATGCATTTGGACCGATAATATGGCCCCCAATAATTCGGTCTGTTTTCTCATCCGCGATTATTTTCACAAACCCGTCGGTCTCACCAAAGGCTCGCGCACGTCCATTAGCCATGAAAGGAATTTTACCAACACGGTAAGCAAGCCCCTTCGCTTTGGCCTCTTCCTCTGTAATTCCAACCGAGGCAATCTCAGGCCATGTATAAACGACGTTAGGGATAGCCTCATAATTTACGTGTCCGGGCTTGCCAGCCAAGATCTCTGCAACAGCAACACCCTCTTCATCCGCTTTGTGAGCCAACATTGGACCATCGATCACATCGCCAACCGCATAAATATTAGGGACGGATGTTTGGTAGTGGCCGTTTGTATCAATTTTGCCGTCTTTTCGAGGTATGATGCCCACTTTTTCGAGCCCCAAACCCTCCGTGTACGCTCTGCGGCCAACTGCGACTAGAACTTTGTCACAGTCGATTGTAACTGGCTTACCGTCTTTCTCAGCATGCACAGTGACTCGTTTTCCCGATTTTTCTGCCTTTACAAGCTTAGTTGCTAGGTGAAAAACCATACCCTGTTTTTCAAGGATTTTTTTCATTTCTGCTGAAACGGCGCCGTCCATCGGCGGGAGCACTTTGTCTTGAGCCTCGATCACAGAGACCTTCGACCCCAGCCGCAGCCAAACACTTCCCATCTCGAGCCCAATCACACCAGCTCCAATCACTACCAGATGCTCTGGTGGTTTCTCAAAGCAAAGAGCCTCGGTTGAGCTGACAATATCGTTGCCGTTGAACGGAGCGATTGCTTTGAGTTCTATGGGCACCGACCCTGTACTAATCACAAACGACTTTGCCGTGTGCTCTTCCGAGCCACCGTCCATTTTAGCGACGGATATCGTCGTTGCATTGATAAAGCTTGCTTTACCCTTGACGTAAGTCACCTTATTTTTTTTGAAAAGTCCTTCAATGCCTTTCGTCAAGCCACTGACGATGCCCTCTTTACGCTTCATCATCTGGGCCACGTCAAATTCAACTTTGGAAAACTTCACACCGTGCTCGGCTGCCTTATGCTGAGCATGGTGAAAAACCTCGCTACTTTGCAAAAGGGCCTTTGAAGGGATACAGCCGACGTTCAGACAGGTGCCACCAAGACTTCCTCTGTATTCCACACAAGCAACATTTAAACCAAGCTGACTAGCACGAATGGCGCCAGTGTAGCCTGCAGGCCCGCCTCCAATAAAGATGACATCAAAATTTGCCATAGATCAGACCCCCACCAGAATCCGGGTAGGATCTTCCACGTACTCCTTTATTTTAACGAGGAACCCAACAGATTCCTTGCCGTCAATAATTCGGTGATCGTAGGAGAGTGCTACATACATCATCGGGCGAATCACAATCTGTCCGTTAACCACAACCGGACGCTCCTCAATTTTATGCATCCCTAAAATTCCGCTCTGCGGCGGGTTTAGAATCGGAGTCGCCATGAGAGAACCAAAAACACCGCCGTTTGAAACCGTAAACGTGCCACCGGTCATCTCATCCACCGAGAGTTTCCCATCCCGAGCTCGTCGACCGTAATCAGCAACGGCCATCTCAAGTTCTGACATGGAAAGCCTGTCAGCATCCTTAATCACCGGAACAACTAAACCGCGGTTGGAGGATACCGCCACGCCGATGTCGTAGTAATCGTGATAGACGATGTCATTACCCTCAATCCAACCGTTGACTGCTGGGTATGATTTCAATGCCTCCACCGCTGCGCGGATAAAGAAGCTCATAAACCCGAGGCCGACGCCGTATTTTTCTTTGAATTTTTCTTTGTACTCATTCCGGATTCGCATGACGTTGCTCATGTCGATTTCGTTGAATGTCGTGAGGATCGCAGCCGTTTCTTGAGCATGAACAAGACGCTCTGCAATCTTACGGCGAAGCATCGTCATTGGTTCTCGACGCTCTGTTCGCTGACCGGAGACCGCCTGAGGTTTCGTAAAGCTTGGTGCCGCTGGTGCTGCTGGGGCAGATTGACTTGCGCCACCTTGCATATGTGCAATCACATCACCTTTGGTTAGTCTGCCATCCTTGCCAGAACCAGAAATCCCTGCAGGAGAAATCTGATGTTCTTCGGTCATCCGACGAACAGCTGGGCTGAGCGGCATGTCAGCTGATGCTATGGGTTTTGCTGGTGGAGCAGGCACAGAGGCGGCAACTGCTGGAGCCGAAGCGGCCGGTTGCGGAACTGGCGGTGGAGCTGATTTCGCCGCCGGAGCAGCAGCTGAATTATCAATCCTTGCCATGAGTTCACCAATGGCAACCGTTTCCCCCTGCTTTTTTATAATCTCGATGACACCACTTGATTCCGCGACGACCTCGACCGTGGCTTTATCCGTTTCCAATTCGACAAGGACGTCATCACGATTAACATAGTCACCGCTTTTGATGCGCCATTTGTGAATAACACCCTCTTGAACGGATTCGCCGACATTTGGCATTTTTACATCAATAGCCATCGAACCAAGCTCCCTTTGTAACTTTAATGAAGATATCGAACGTCTCGGGGCTACTCCCCAGTGGATGCGCAATAATCCCTTAATGATAGAAGGGTTGCAACAACCTCTTGAGAGGCCTACCTACTCTTCGGTAGGTAACAACGAGACTGTACCCTGCCTATTTTTTCCTCTGCTTGGATTTTTCATAAAAAAAGCCGATTCCGTCCATGGAATCGGCTTTTTTCGAAGCAAGGAAAGCTTTTAAAAGCCCGCCCTATTCAGCTGGAATGTGCGATAAGAAGGCCGAAGTCTTGGTCACGTCCTCGCCGCGACAAGCGCCCTCGGCGCACTTGTTTGACACAACGCAGGAACCACGGGACACAAAGTCCGTCTCACCACGTACCAAAATACCCTCAACCTCCAACGTTTGGGCGTTGAATACGGCAGAGCCGCTGTTACCACCGTAGGTGTCAAGATTTGCAATAAAATAAGGCAAATTAACGTCATTGCTGCGAACTTTTGCGCCATCAGTAATCTTGGTTGGTAGTCCCGATGGATGTCCAATAACCGCAACTGGAGAACCGGGATCAGCCGAGCCAGAGCGACGTAGCGTAACAGGCTCACGCCCCAAAACAGGCCGATCTAAACGGACGACGGCATAGTCTTTACCTCGCCCACCATCTTGCTCACGCTTGATAAGCGTCTTGCAGTAGTAAACATCCTCGGACTCGATTGTACCCAGATCTTTACCTTGATAATCATAGCCAAAATCAAAGACGAACCCTGTTCCATCGCAAGCTGTTTGGCTAGTGATGCAGTGACCAGCAGTCACCAAGAGATCATCACCCACCAAAAATGCAGAGCAGAATCCAGGTGTTGGCTGCTCATAAAACGGCTCCTCTCGACAAAGATTTTGAGACTCGCCAAAGGTTTCCATGGGTAACGTAAATTTGCCGGCAGCCGTAGCAGGTTTTAGATCAGATTTTTTAACAACAATGGCCGTGGATCTGGCCAACTCCACTAGACGCGGGTTGTTTTTGCTGTCGAATAAATCACGGCGATCGTCCTCGCCATAAATGACGTGGGTCTTCCCGAAAGCAAGCGAGCTTGCTCCCAGAACAAAAGTAGCGGCCACCATCGCCCATCCTTGGATCCTCGACATAAGCCCTCCCTGAGCCCCGGCAAATCGTATATGATAGTATGTGGTTCTACCTCACACGGTACGAGAAGTTGGCCGACCGGTCAACTAGTTTTTTTGGACGCCTATATTAAGGAAATTTTATGAGAATTCTTTTTTATGCAGTTACAACCTTAATCTTAACTATGGCCTGCGCTACAACACCGGATGTGGACGATTCGGCGTCCACGAAAGTCGATGCCGCGTCTGGCAAAGACTTTAAGTTGAGTCCCACTAAATCCAAACTCACGGCCGGTATCGTTGATTACAAGTACGACAACCAGAGCTTTAGGGCTCAGTGGTTTCAATGTATTTCGAAACCCGGCTTGCCGTTCGTGGCCTTCTTTCATGGAAGTAACGATGCTAACAGTCCCCAATCATTCTGTGATGATTGGAATGCTCAGGTTCTCCTCAAAAATGGATTCAATGTGATTGCCGTTAATCGTCCGTCTTTCAAAGGCTCCTCTGGAAAAGATGATCTCGCCGGCCCTCAATCAGTTGCTGCCAATGTCGCAGGAATCAAAGCTGCACTTGGTCAAGGAACACTCGTTGGTTTATGGGGCGTCGACAGCGGCGTCATCGCAGCGGCGTTCACGGCCAAAACATTACCAAGTCTCAATTGGCTACTATTGGGTAGCGGATTTTATGACCTTGAGAGTATTGAACGCTCATCCAAAAATGAGGCTCTTGTTAAGCTGATCGCAACGCTGAAGAGCGCCGAAGGCGAAGCCGCTCTGGAACGCCGCTCTGTTGCCTGGGACATCGCGGGGCTTCCAAACCGGATCGCCATCTATCATTCAAAAAATGATGATACAGCACCCAAACAGCAAGCTGATGACTTTAACGCCCAACTGCGAACCTCACAGGCTAAAGTATTCTATAACGAAGTGGACGCGCCGGCTGGAAGTTTGCCGTGGCAAGCGCAGTATCAAATTGTCGAAAAAGCTCTGAAGCAATTAAAGACGAAATAAGCTTATTTTGAGGGAAAAGGGCTCTCGTAAAAGACGTAGGTCGAGAAGTCACTGACCTCGAAATAAACTTTTTTCTCGTTTTCGTCTGCTATAAAGTTCTGATTTAAATCCATCACGCCGTAGCCAAAGCGGTAAGAGCGGGCCTCCTTGGGTCCGCCGCCTGTGGATTCGGCTGTCGAAAGCTTATCGACCTGAATCCAGCGATATAAAATTTTTCCGTCACTAACGACGTCGACGACACCGTTCGTTCCAGTCCAATTCTGAATAGATCTTGAAATTTTATTTTGAGTTTCCTGGGTACAGGCGACCAAAGGTAAACTCAACAAGGCCAGATATCGAACAAATTTTAAAGTCATAGTGCTTTTCACTTTCTATCAACGCTCCACTTAAAACTGAATCTAGCTAAAATCTCCGCTGAAAGACCCCAAATCGAGATGGAACCACAATCATATAGGAAGCTATGTCTCCAACAACCAAACAAATTGAATGTGAATTTCTTTCGCTTATCGACCGTTAAAAACTCAATTGGTATAAGGTGAACGGCATCCACCTCAGCGGAATTGATTTGAAGATCCTGAGCAGAACATGAAGCTTCTACTAAGACTGGATAAACCAGAGATCCGTCAATTGCAGGAATGGGCTCAACACTGCCAAGTATCTTAGTGCTCTCCCGACTGATACCAACCTCTTCGAAGGCTTCACGTAAAGCCGTATCAGAGGGCGTCTGATCACCCTGTTCAATCCGTCCGCCCGGAAAGCCAATCTGACCTTTGTGTGAGCGTAGCTTTGTACTGCGTCTTATCAGAAGAACTTTCGGAGACGACGTGTCTCGATCAAATAAAATCACGGCCACTGCGCTTGGCTTTCGCGGCAGCGCAAAATAAATCGGATCCCAAGCTTTGGGATCCGCATTTAATTGTTCAAATATCAATTCCGCGTTCATTCAAACCATGCTTATTTTAAATGTCATGCAAAAGATATATCAGGAACTCTGGCGGCGATATTGCTTTGGTGATCATTAGTTTCAGCGACTTGAGTTTGCTGCTGGTGAAGTCCGATGTCTTTCACGTTTTTTCCGTCACGGCCGGCCTCACCGGACACAGTCGAGCGCTTCATAACCGTACGACCGTTGAATAGTGCGCCTTCCTGGACAATCATGCTTGGCGTCGCTATGTCAGCCTGAACATCCGCTGTCGCACACATCTCGATTTTTCTCTGAACGGCCAACGTTCCCTCAACACGGCCATGTACAACGACTTCCTCTGCCTTAACCTGGGCGTTGATAACGGCATCCTCTTCGACTATTAAGAGACCTTCAGCGATGATTTCACCGTCGATTGTACCGCCGATTCTCGTTGCACCCTTGCAATATAACTTCCCTGAGAAATGACAACCCGCTGTTAGGATCGTCACACCACCATCCCTAGCCGAGCCCGCTGATGCGCGCTTGGATGGAAAACTTTGACCTTTATCGTTACCAAACATGACATTCCTCCTCGCTGTCTGTGCTATGATCCAAAGACAAGCATGATGAAACCAATGCAAACGTGACCAACCTGGAATATCCCATGCAACATCGCGAACTTGGTCGTAGATTTATCTCCCCCATTATAGCACCAACGAGCTCTATTTCATTAACGGGGCCTGGCTGGCGTTGCTTGAACCGCGACAGCTGGAGCGATGAACATCATGTTTTCTTTGCCAAAGATGCATCTTTTTATAAAAACACCATGTCAGCCCTAGCCCCCTTTACACCAGTATCAAAACGAGGCTTTGAACCACCCTCTCACGGTCAGCAATGGGTTATCGAAACGGATGAGAACAAACTAGTCGGTAGGGCGAGCCTCCAGGTTCTCAGGGGAGACTACTGTCAGGGACTATTATTTATCGGAGTTGAAACGACACAAGACCACTTGATCGACGACATGACAAGCCAGTTGATCACGCTTGCCTTTCTCAGCAAGGAGCTCGTCAGCATAAAAATAGTGAACACGTCATCGATGACTACGCATTTGATTAGACATCTGAACGATCACTTCTCGGCGCGGGTCATGACGTTCTCTAAAGGCCATTTACCCGATGTCGTAATGCAGACCATCCATGAAATTGATCGAGATGCATGGTTTGATTCCACGCTTGGAAAAACATCACTCGTTACACTTGGCTGGCTGAAAAAACGAATGGACCGTTTACACGCAACATCTCATTCTGGTCGTCCCCAAAAAAAACGCTTCTGGATATTTTCCTTATTAAAAGTTGGAAAACGTCGTACGCGGAGCGAGATGATTCATCCATTAACTAAAATTCGCGGCTGATTAGACGCAAAAAAGGCCGAAGCTGGTAGCCTCGGCCTTTTGAAATCCATTGTGTAATCTTGAGGATTAACGCTTCGAGAACTGGAAACGACGACGAGCAGACGCCAAACCGTACTTCTTACGTTCTTTCTTACGAGCATCCCTCGTAATAAGTCCTGCCTCTTTCAGAACTGGGCGCTTTGATGGATCTAGAAGAGTTAAGGCACGGCTCAATGCGTGACGAATAGCACCAGCCTGACCCGTTAAACCGCCTCCGGTCACATTGATCGTGATATCGTAAGAGTCCACAGCATCAGTTAGCTCTAGAGCTTGCTTAACAATCATCCTCGACGTTGGACGAAGGAAGTAATCCTCCATCGTACGCTTGTTGATGACCATATTACCTTTACCTTGTTTAACCCAAACGCGAGCGATCGACGTCTTGCGTTTTCCTACTGCGTGAACTGCTTTTGACTTAGTAGCCATGATTACTCAAATCCTCCTTAGCGGGTCGGCATTGCGACTGGATTTTGCGCTTTATGCGGATGCTCAGCACCAGCATAAACGTGCAGGTTGCTGCAAATTTTGCGACCAAGTTTCGACTTAGGCAACATGCCCTTGATTGCGGCCGCAACCAGACGCTCAGGCTTCGAAGCAAGAAGATCACGAGCAGCGATCGCCTTGATTCCACCAACGTGTCCGGTGTGGTGATGATAGAATTTATCGGTCATTTTTCCGCCGCTGAGTTTCACCTTGTTGGCATTCACTACAACAACGTAATCACCGCCATCAATGTGGGGCGTGAAATCAGGTTTGTGTTTTCCGCGAAGCACACGAGCGACCTCAGTGGCCAGACGGCCCAGAGTTTTGTCAGATGCGTCAACGACGGTCCACTGCTTCTTGACATCGGCAGGTTTTACACTAACAGTTTTCATAAGTATCCTGTTACTCCAGAAACGGGGCGCGTGCTCGTAATGACTGGACTTTCCAGCTGCCGGAGACACGCTGACCGCGGCGGCTGATCCTTTTGAGAGGGGGCAATATATATATAACCCCCTTGCTGGTCAACAGCTAAACCCACGTGATTCAAGGGTTTGAACAAAAAAATTGACCGTCAAAAATCAGGCTTTTACCCCCCTAGAACGCAATCGTATGGGGGGCCCTAGGACAGGGGATCACATCACGAATGTTTGCCATCCCTGATAAGTACTGAACAATACGCTCAAATCCAAGCCCAAACCCGGCATGAGGCACAGACCCGTACCGCCTTAAATCAACGTACCATTGGAGGTCTCCCAAGGGCAGCGACATCTCGCGTATTCGGTTTTCGAGTACGTCGATGCGGTCCTCCCGCTGACTGCCCCCGATAATTTCCCCAATCCGAGGTGCCAAAACGTCCATGGCGGCCACAGTCTTGCCGTCGTCATTTTGGCGCATGTAAAAGGCCTTAATATCCTTTGGATAATTATTCACAATGACAGGCCCCTTGAACACATGATCCGTCAGGTAGCGCTCATGCTCGGACTGAAGGTCAATACCCCACTTCACCGGAAACTCGAATTTTCCGGCTACCTTCTCAAGTTCTTTGACCGCATCTGTGTACGAAATTCTCGAGAACTTCGTGTCAGCTAAAGTGGCAATCTCTTGGGGCGTCATACCTTTATACATGTCACTTAGGAATCCTAGTTCATCCGAACAGCGCTCAACCGCATAACGGCATAAATACCTGATGAAATCTTCGGCAAGCTGCATGTCGTCTTCGAGATCTGCAAATGCCATCTCTGGCTCAATCATCCAAAACTCAGAAAGATGCCGCGTGGTATTCGAATTTTCCGCACGAAATGTTGGCCCAAAAGTATAAATATCTCCCAGTGACAGGGCTAAAAACTCTCCCTCTAGCTGACCACTGACCGTCAGGTGCGCTCGCTTGCCAAAAAAATCTTTGGACCAATCTATCTGCCCCTTTTCAGTTCTGGGTGGCTGCGCAGGGTCTAACGTTGTGACGGTAAACATTTCGCCGGCACCCTCACAGTCACTGGCCGTAATAATTGGCGTATGAGCCCAAACGAAACCCTGCTTTTGAAAAAACTCATGCACCCCAAACGCCAGGGCATTACGCACGCGCCAGACCGCACCAAATGTATTTGTTCGTCCACGCAGGTGACCGATCTCTCTCAGGAACTCAAGAGTGTGCCCTTTCTTCTGTAGCGGATACGTTTCCGGATCAGCCTCCCCAAAAAGCTCCAATCTACTTGCGTGGACCTCCCATGCTTGGCCTTTACCCTGACTGGGCTTTAGCTCGCCCTCGATGCCAACGGAAGCACCCGTTTGACATCGTCCCAATAATTCAAAACCTGGGGTTCCTTGGTCAATAACGCACTGTAAGGTCGCCTGACAGGAACCGTCATTGACTACCAGAAATGCAAACGCCTTAGATTCGCGCCTGGACCTCACCCATCCACAAACCTTTATCCTCTGCCCAGCACTACCATGACGTAGTAAATTCTTGATTCGATCTCGCCTCATACTCATAGTCATCTCCGTTTCGAACTCATAAGAAACCGCAGTCTTTTCTCGTCCAAAACTGCTGTCTTGGTATTTTCAATACTCCGTAGCGCCATCCAAATTCTTCTTGGAATAAACGACCTCACTGTGGCTGGTTGATTGGGGCGCTGATTATAAACCTCATGATACACCGCTAGGACACTTCTTGCCACGCGGTACCAGTTAAACCTTAATACCTGCTGCGAACCCGCTTTCACCATTGACTCACGCAAGGACGAATCCGTCAGGACCCGGTGCATGGCTTTCGTCAACTGATCTCGATCACGTGGGTCCACTAATATCGCGGCTCGCCCCACCACCTCAGGTATGCTGCTGGTCGAACTAGTCACAACAGGAACTCCGGATGCCATCGCTTCAAGGGGAGGAAGTCCAAAGCCTTCATAAAGACTGGGGTAGGCAACCAGCTTAGCTTTTCGATAGAAATCACCCAACTCAACATCAGAAACAAAACCTTTAAAAACCACATCATCTCTGAATTCACGCGCTTTAAGCTGCACCGAAGCAAACAAAGGGCTTTCCCCACCGATGAGAATGAGCTTTGTTTTAATCGCCGGGAAGTCATGTCGAAGCTTCTCGTAAGACTCGATCAGGACATTAATGTTTTTTCTGGGCTCGAGAGATCCAACGTAGAGAATATAATCTTGATCTTTCGTCGCATCCACGGTGTCCTGCTCGGATGGAGGAAGGGAGAACACATCGTCTACAGCCCAATAAACCAGACTCACTTTCTCAGCTGCCAATTTAAAGTACTGCAGGAGATCGTTTTTTGAATTGTTGCTGTTTGTTATGACCTTTGTAGCTCGTCGCGCCAACTGGGGAATAACAATGTTATATAACGTTCTAAAAGCGAAGCTGTACCACTGAGGGTTTACGACAAAGCAAAGATCGTGAATATTGATGATTGATTTGCCGCGGTAAAATAGCGGCGCGATATTAGCCGGAGAGTGCAGAATATCAATATTGTGCTGCTTCGCAAGACGCGGTAACCAGACCTGCTCCCAAACGTGATTTTTAATACTCTCACTCGGGATAAGGTGATCCCCAATCACAGTGACATTCGGATAATTCCACTCCGCAGCACCTAATTGTTCATTGCCAGTAAAAATAAAGTAATCATTATCGCGATCAATCTCGACCAACGTCTTGACCAAGTTATAGGCCGCTCTTTGCACACCCGTTCTTTTTGCGACTAAAAAACGTCCGTTGATCCCGATTCTCACAAAGCCCCCTCAGGATGGAAGACAGCGTCTTGACCAGCTGGTCTGGGCCCAACACCAAGACAACTTTTATAAAGCTGTAGCGTTTGTTCTGTCATCCTGTCCCACGAAAACTTGGAGCGATGCGCAGCAATCGTGTCGGAAGATTCGTGACTTGTAATCGGATTAGTGATGCCTCGTTCCAACGCTTTCGCAATATCAAGGTGATCATATGGATTTGCAAAAATAGCATTATCACCAACAACCTCAGGCAACGACGACGAACGCGCGACGACCACGGGAGCGCCGCAACAGAGTGCCTCGAGCGGCGGGAGACCAAACCCCTCATACGTAGAAGGGTACACGAAAAGGCGCGTGAGCGAATAAACTGCGGGAAGATGGTCCTCGGCAATAAACTTTGAAAAATATATTAGATGTTTTTTTCCGAACGAATCGGCGAGACGCAGTAGCGCTCGATCAACTGGCGTGGCCAATACAAGGGGCGTTTCTATCTTAGCTTGACAGTAGGCCCTCACAAGTTGATGTACGTTCTTGTGAGGCTTGTTATTTGACACGCAAAGAATAAACTCCTCCGGGAGTTCATAAATCTCGCGAACATAAGCCAATTCATTTTGATCGGTAACGGGCTTATAAGCCTGACTCACACCGTTGTAGGTTACAAAAACTTTTTCAGTGTCGAGACCTAGGGTTCTGATGATTTCTTTTTTAGAAAATTGACTCACCGTTAAAATGTACGTGGACCTTGCAATGCAACTTTTAACAAAGACCCTGTAATACAGCTGATGGAGAGGTGTGTAGAACTGTGGAAGGACCAAGTGGTTCAGATCATGAATGGTCATGATCATCTTACATGGCACCATGAGAGGGGCTACGAACGATGGGGCATGAAAGAGATCAACCGATCGTCGCTTGAGTATTTGCGGAATCTCGACTTGCTCGCGAAAACTAATCCACGCTGAGTTCACTTGCTCTAGATGGATATGAGACGGCCATGACTCTGACTTCAAGGGACTATCGCGGTTAACCAATATAAAATACTCGAGACCGGTATCGCGCATCGCCAGTCCACGAATCAATTCGTATACGTACCTGGCAATCCCGTGCATACTCCCAGGTTTAATCATCCTGGCATCAATCGCAACGCGCAAAGTCACAGAGCAAACCACCTCGATAAAAAGAAACCTGAGCTACCGAACTACCGGGACGGCTCCTGGCTGGGAGCCATAACCCGTTAGACAGCTAATTTAGACTCAATTATTTATGTGAAATTACCGCTGCCGCCTACACGCTTTTCAGCATGCCGGCGAAATGGACCGACATGGGACATCCCAGGACGCGCGTAACCATCTGATTTATAAGATATTTAATAGTCTTCTGCGTTGCAGCTGACTTAAAATACGAACCCAAAATCAAGGGATATATCAGCCCGCGTCATCATGCGATTTTTGAGATGAGCGCGTTCCTTTTCAGTTATGCTCGAATAAGTCAGTTGTAGTTCTTCTTGCTCTTTAACGGGGACATCCGAGTCACGGACCTGGGAATTCATATGCCGAATACCTAGATGCGCGCCGACCGCCAGTGGCCATTGGCTAGCAACAAATCTATAGCCAAGCCTACAGTGACCCGTCACCCCTTTACCCTGGACTCGATGATGCAAGTAGCCGTCTTGGTCAACAAGCGTTAGCCTTAGTGCCTCTTTTTCGTCCGGCCTTTTCTTCCACTCTGCATTCCAAACTCGGTAACCGGCTCCGAGAGCCCAGAAAAAACCGCCCATGTTTCGCTCATCGGAATAGCGGCTCATGAGAGCTGATAATTGAACCCCGTCAATGGTCAGTGAGTTTCCTGTCTCTTGAACGTCTTCCGGAAGTAACTCCTCAACCGCCCCAATTGCTGAGTACTCGAGCGCAAGCCCCATTGTACCGCCCGCATTATATTCAGCATGCAAAGCTCCACCCGCCATAAGTGGTAAAGTCAGAAGCCAATCACGACCTCCGGACTTGCCGCCGCCCGAAGATCCAGCTGTTTTGCCAACGGGAGCACCCAGGAGCTGGCCAGACGTGACACACATCACTAACACCGCAATACGTCCAAAGCATTTACTGGCTATCATCGATAAGCTCCTTTGCTTAAAATATCGCGTTTGCTCCGTGGAAAACTCTGCGCGATCTTCCCTATTCCATTGTATACTGACAGGCATATGACAGATCCAGATGCAGAAACTGCCTTTTGAGACGCTGTCTAATAGGTAGTTTTTTCCTAGTCCTAAAAGCGAGGCAAGTTATCGATGCTGGTGATCGCACACAGAGGCAACAACAAAGAGGCCTTTGAGAATAGTTTTTCAGCCTTTGAAAAAAGCGTTGAGTGCGGGGCCCATCGTATTGAGCTTGACGTCGTACTTTCGAAAGATGGCCACGCGGTCATCAATCACGATGACCATTTGATGCATGCAACGGGCAAGGCTATTTTCTGCTCGAAACTTACCAAGGTTGAACTGGCTAACCTTAAACTTCTAAACGGGGAACCGATCCCCTTTCTCAGCGAGGTCGTCGAGCGTTTTCTGGGGCGCATTGAACTAAATATAGAGATAAAAGGCAATAACCCCGAAGCTGGAAGAGCGGTTGGTGATATCATTGGAAGGCACTCCCAACGAGACAAAGTCATCGTCTCAAGCTTTTTCCCAGAAAGTCTTATATACATGCGCAATCACCATCCCGACATACAAAGAGCATGCCTTACTGGTGACGACGAACTACCTTGGCCATATTTTTCACATCTTGCAATTTTAAATTTTATGTCCATGACGGCATCTACGATCGTCCACCCGCGAATGGGGCAAATTTCAGCGGCATTTATGGATCAGTGTAAATCGCGAGGCTGGAAGGTGTTCACCTGGTCACCAATGGTAGGTGAGGATCATGGACGAGAGGCTTGGTGGACATTATTGAAAACGCTGGATGTCGACGGGCATTGTACTAATTTCCCTCGCGAGCTGGGAAACTGGTTACGTAATCAAACAGCGTTAGATGAAAGAGCCAAGCGCTTACTAACTTTTGGCAATTTTAGAGGTAATCAAGATGCGCATTCACACCATCCGTGACCGCACAAACTCATTAGACCTACGGTTTGCTGTTTCGGACAACGCCGACTCGGCCAATCGATTTCTTGTTTTTGCAAATGGTCGCTCCGAATGGATTGAAAAATATGAAAAATTTCCAGACGACCTAAAAGTAAGTCCCGATACTGGTTTTTTGATTTTTGATCACCGTGGTCAAGGCGGATCTGGCGGTGCTAGAGCTTGGATCGATCATTACGACACTTACGCTAATGATATGGCGCAGCTCATTAATGAGGGGACCAAAGGAAAACCGTTTAATCTCATTTGTCACAGTATGGGCTCACTCATATCCCTCGTCGCCATGATTCAGGGCTTGATTAAACCTCGCTGCGTTGTGCTGTCTTCACCACTTCTCGGACTTCCTAATCGCTATATGCCAGCTCCTGCGGCCTATCATACATCCAGGTTTTTAACGCGTTTATCCTTTGGTCATGTTCACTCTGGGGTCGGGCGTTATTGGCGGCCTCCTTTTGAAAAAAACGTATTAACGAGATCTCATGAGCGTTATCAGAATATTCAGAATTCACCCTTCCCTATACCAAGTCCCACGTTCGAATGGATCAAAGCCAGCTACGAAGCAACCCAGTTTGTTCACGAGGATGCTAATCAAGCAAAAATCACCGTCCCTGTTTTGGTGCTGTGTGGTACCGAAGAAAAAGTTGTCGACGCAGACGCCATCCAACGATGGGTCTCATCAGCTAGCCAGCACTCAAAAGGCGGCGTAGATTTTCACTGGATTCAGGACGGACTGCATGAATTACTTTACGAGAGCCGGCCAATATACGAGCCAGTTCTCCATCTGATACGAAATTGGTTTGATCGTAAAGGCTTTCCGCTTTAGAAATTACTGTTCATCAAGTTCAACCGAGACGTCGAATTCTCCACGCTTTGCAAAAATATCTTTGACGCTCTTCTTAATGACGGCTCTTGCCTCCGCGTCCAAGTTAGCAGGAATGATAACTTGCAAAGAGGCCACGTGATGCACGCCGTCTAGCGACCAAGACTTTAATGAGGTTATCGACTTGACGTCAGTCAACCTCAAGACATCAGATCTAATTGATTCCAGGTCAACTAGCGGTGCCGCCTGCAGAAATAACTGGGAGCTCGCCCAAATATTCCTGGCTGATCCCAAGATAATAAATCCCGCTATGACCAAACTCATCGCGGGATCAAGCCAGGGGACGTGATAAAAGCGCATGACAATACTACCGATCAAAACGGCTATCCATCCAAGCAAATCTTCCAACATGTGCCAACTCAGCGCGCGCTCATTTTGAGTGTCACCATGACCAATCCTCCATGCGGCGTAACCGTTGACGGCGACACCCAATAACGCAAGCCACAGCATGCCATCAAGATGAGGCATCTGAGGTTCAGCGAGGCGAGCAAACGCTGCGACAATGATAACTGCGGATCCAAAGAAAATAACTATACTGGACCCAAGTGCGGACAAAAGTGAAAGACGTTTAAACCCAAAGGTAAAACGTCCCTTAGCCGCCACCGCCGACCAATGCTGAAGCGTCAAAGCTGACAACAAAACCAGTGAATCCCCAAAATCGTGAATAGCATCAGCTTGGATCGCAACACTATGAGTCCACCACCCTCCAACCAATTCAATCAGAGCAAAAGTAAGGTTTAGAAAAAAAGCTATTTTAATATTTTGCATCGAGCTGGCATGAGCGTTGACATGGCCATGAGAATGACCGTGCCCGTGGTGACCATGCCCGCGGCACTCGCTGGTCATTTCACGGTCTCAACGTGAGCTGACGTTTTCGAATCTGGTTTTGACAACTTAACCTGGCTGACTGTAATACCGACTTGAGCAAACAAATCCACCGAGTCGCGGCTCCGGTAGTCGTGCGCATATAGGACCCTTCGGACATTGCCGAGATTGATTAAACGTTTAGCGCACATGGCGCACGGCAAGTGGGTTACGAAGACTACTTTTTCGGTGCTCCGGGGACTATCACAGTTGATAACGGCGTTTTCTTCACTATGGAGACAACCGCAATTGCCGACCTCGTCTCGATCACATCCGTTGTGAAGTCCACTTGCGTTACCGTTGTAACCTACTGCCAGCACCTTACGAAAATCCGTGCTTGTTATGACGGTTCCGACCTTGAGCCGCTTACACGTTGAGCGCTCTGCCAAAGTCACGGCAAGCCGCATATAGATATCTTCGAATGTAGGTCTTAACTCAGACAATTTTCGCTCCCCCCGAGGCTAAGCTCAGCTCGATGAGTCTATCGCCTCCAAGGGGGATCCCTCCACCATTTTTATAAAGATCATAAACACCCGCGATTACTGGCCATTTTATGCCCTGGGGTCGTTCCTCACCGGACACAAACCAGTGCAGGGCGTCAACTTCTGACTGTTCCAAAGCCGTTTGATAGATGTGGCGGCCGCCTTCAAGAAGCAAACTTTTGATCCCCATATTCCACAAACTTTTTTTAATCTCAGCCCAGGAAAACAAACCACTAGAATTTGGACAAAGCCGTAAAACTTTGACTCCATATTCCCTTTCTAATCTATCGGGAAACCCCTCTGGAATGACCAGTAGCGTTTTTTCAGGCGCCGTCGCAAAGATCTTCAACGGCTTTCCCTCACTCTGTAAGATGCCATCAACATCAACCACCACCCGAAGAGGCATTCGTCCACTGACGTAGGGATGACGAATATCGAGGGACGGGTCGTCCAAAACTGCAGTTCTTGCACCAATACAAATGGCGTCATACTCAAGCCTTAAAAAATGCCCCATCAATCGCGCCCGTTCTCCCGTTATCCACTGACGACTGGTATTGTGACCCGCGATAACACCTGACGGAGTACTCGCGACCTTGATGGCCGTGAATACCGAATCTTGCCTTTGATTATGTAGGAAAACGCGCGCTAGCCACTCACAGGCTGACTGCCACGCAGATCGCTGCTCAACCAACTTACCAGCACTCCTCAGACGGTCGATGCCTGCGCCATGGACCCTAGGATTAGGATCCAGGATACCAAAAACGACGCGACTTACTTTGGACGTAGCAAGCATATCGGCACAAGGCGGCGTGCGTCCATGATGGGAACATGGTTCCAGCGTGACATATATTGAAACTCCTTGCATTGAGTCCAAGCCTCGGACGGACTTGAATGCGCGAACCTCAGCATGCTCCTCCCCCCATCGTAAATGAGCGCCCGAACCCAAGTAAGCTTGATCAGGACCGACCAAGACAGCACCTACCATAGGGTTCGGAGATACAGAGCCTGCACCTCTCAACGCAACCGCGTAGGCCAGAAACATCGCCGCATCATCGGATAGCTTTGTACCGATCGCAGGCAAAACAAGGAGGCCCGCCAACTGATCGCGAGGAGTGTTTTGCGCTAATTTGAGCCAATAGTCAGAGCTTGATTCACTCCATTTAGGCGCAAGACTCTCAAAATCCATCAGATCTCACCGCGTAACTCTAGGTAAGGAATCGGTGGAACGCCTCTAACGAATTCTTCTTTTGTGAAATCATAGTTCGGATTAACGCCGTATGCCTGGCGCTTGAACCAGAAATACTCTACGCCCCAGCGGATTGTCGATTTCCAGTTGTCAAAAAGAATATCGTGACTGCTGTAAAGAGATAACTCATTATAGTCTGGCAGACGCTTTCCGTTTAGGGCATTGACGGCACGAGGCTGGTACTTGTCAAGGTTGGCATTATAGACAGCATCGCCAAGTTTTGTCGTATATGTATCCCCGGTGTGATAGCCCAGTCGACCGCCCAAATCCCACGTTGCCTTTAACCTGTAACTGCCCGTTAGATTAAGTACATGCGTCTGGTCATTAGCACCAGGATACCAATCGGAGTCGTCATTATTTCTCTCTCTTGTTCGGGAATATGTGTATGACAGCCACCCGAACCATCGTTCCGTAAGGGCGCGGCGCACAAACGTCTCAAACCCATAGCTTTGCAGGCGACCTTTATTATTGTAGTTCACATTTGTATCCAGATCAGGTCGAATAACGAGCCGGACGTCCTTGAAGAAGACCTGCAAGTCCGTCATCCAACGCTCTGACCACTTCGATTCAAGACCTAGAATATAGTGCATCGCCCGGGGAAAGTGTAATTTCGGATTGCCGATTTTTTTAGCTGGTTCTCCGTTGCGCGGAAACGTCGAGTACTGTCCAACGGCAGCTTTTAAAGTCTGACCGTCTTTAACCATTTGACGATATTGTAATCTTGGATCTGCCGACGCCCGATCGGTCAGATTGAAGTAAAAAGCTCTAAGTCCTGGCGTAATGATGCCGCCATTTCCTAACTTGTAGTCCCGGGCTAGCCATGCAGACGTATCAATTGATGCGCCGGTCTGCTCACCCTCCACTCGAGGTGCCTCTTCTACGTCGTAAAAGGGATCCTCGGGATCAAACAGCGGCAAATAATAGTTCACATTAAACGGGACATATGAACCATCAAAACCTGCGTACAAACGTTCGTCGCTACTGATTCTTTGCGTAAACTCTACCGGAAGACGAAACGTATGCGCGCGAACTCTGAACTTTAAATCACTTATATCAAACTTATTATCAGTAAAAACAAGCTGTGGAGTTGTGACCATCGTCCAATTGTTTTCCAACTTTTTTGTACGCTCGAGAGCGATGGCGCCGAAATATGTTTTGACAAAAAAATTACCCTTTCCACTTTCGTCCTGACTGAGCCTGCCCGGAGCCGTTGCACGAAGTCCATCGGCCGACGCTAGAAGGGATAGTTTATATTGACCGTCGTCTAGTTTTTTTAAATAGATGCCCTGGTAGTCGCGGAAATAAGGAATAACGGTCACACCCGAATCTTTGGGTAGCACTTTCGGCAAAATCACATCGAGATAGCTACGACGCACGCCAACAAAAATAGCCTCTTGATCACTCAGCGGCCTCTCGTGAAATACCGAACTGTAGACAGGAAGATTTAGTGTGAACCGCGTCTTTGGTTTATCAGGGATTTCTGACTTTGATCTGATAACGATCACTCCACCCGAGGCATCTCCGTACTCGGCACCAAATCCACCAGAGCTGAACTCAACATCCTCAATCATTGATGGTGGAAGCACTGATACGTTGCCTACAGAGTGGTACACAAACGGGACTTTTATGTCATCCAAGTAGTATGCGCTGTCTGCAGGTTTACTCCCGCGAATGGTCACTTCCGCCTGCCCCGGCTGCGTCGTCACACCTGGCAGTAGCTTTGTAATTTGCCCCGGATCACCGCCGGGAGCCACTCGAGCCGCTTCGTCAGCCGAAATAACCTTCTTACTAATTGAGGGCCTTCGATTGCCTCTGATGATAACCTCATCCTCAGCGCCGAGTGCTGGGAAAAGATAGATCTCCATCTCCTTGACGTTACTGATCTCATCCCAAGGCAGTGATGCAGATTCAAAACCTGCCTTGTAAAAGCTGATCGAACTGGCAACACCCGGAAGCTCTATATTCACAACTCCGTCAGGCCCGGTGAAGAATTTTTTCTCACCGATACTCACTTCAACCTTTCGAATGGGACCGCCGCCGCCTTTTTGACGAATTAAAATCCTTAGGGTTTTCGTCTCACTAAAGCTCAAAGGCGAAGCAGTCGACGACTCTGTAGACTGCGCAGACTTTGTAGTTTGATCCGTACCGTCTGGCATCGATGCGGCATAGCTTGAACTTACATCAGCTAATACAATCGTCCAGCTCATCATTTTAATTATTAAATTCAAGAGTTTCACAAACTCCCCCCTCAACAAAAAATCAATTCACGACTTACCAGAGGACAACTCTGCGATGACGCCCTGTCTCGGAAGACCTTTTCTCTCCTCACCTGTTTTCATATTCTTAAGGTTATATGTTCCTGATCGAACCTCTTCAGAGCCCAGTGTAAGAACTCTCTCATAGCCCAGACGATCCGCGTGCTTGAATTGATTTCCGACTTTTCCAGTTGTCAATCCGATATCACAAGGCAAACCAGCGCCTCGCAACATATTGGCCAACTGAATCGCAGACTCGAGCGCATCGTCCGTAGCAACCGCGATGAAAACTACGTTCGAGCCTGAAGTTCCTAGTTTGCCTAGCTCTTCCATTCCTGCCAACAAGCGATCAAGCCCAATAGAACCCCCGACCCCGGGAAGCGCTCGGTTGGTGAATCTCTCAGCCAAGTTATTGTATCGACCACCACTACTTATGCTGCCAAAACCAGGTAAAGAATCTAATGTGGTTTCAAAAACAACGCCCGTGTAATACCCCAAACCGCGCGCAATCGACAAATCAAGGCGGATAGTGCCGCCTTTTGTTTGTTCAGTGACCGTATTCAAAACTGACATCAGCACGGTCATGCGGTCCAACTCTGCTAACGCCGCAGTATTCCCAGCCAACTGCGATTTTAGCCAAGCCAAATCGGTGCCCTTGGCACTGGCTCCCTCAGTCAGAGCACGAATCAAATCGCGCACCTTGGTTTGATCTGATGAGGTTAGTTTCATGAGTAGTTCCACAACTTGATCCGCACCAATTTTGTCTAGCTTATCCAAAGCAATCAGCGCTTGCGTTTCGCCCTCTGGGCTTAACCCCGGAAGCGCGGTCGCTATTAAGGCCGAAAGAAGATGTCTATGACCAACTCGTATCGTAAAGCCACCAAGATTGAAGTCACAAAGTATGCGGTAAAAGCAACTTATAATCTCAGCATCCGCATTGACACTGTCGACTCCAATGATGTCCAAGTCACACTGGCAAAACTCTCGGTAGCGACCTTTTTGCGTATTCTCGCCACGCCACACATCCCCAATCTGGAGGCGCTTAAAGGGGAAAACTAGCTCGCCCTGGTGCTCCGCCACAAATCGCGCAAAGGGAACCGTCAAATCAAAACGCATCGCAACGTGTCGTCCACCATGATCTTCAAATCGATAAACCTGTTTGTCAGTTTCGTCGCCGCCCTGACCAAGTAAGGTCTCAGCGTATTCTAGAACGGGCGTTCCGATCTCACGAAACCCAGCAAGTTTTGCATGCTGTCGAATCCTGCTTTGAAGGGACGAACGGACCTCCATCAAATCAGGAAGGTAATCACGAAAGCCCTTTAGGCGGCGCGGATCAATTTTTTTGGAATTCGTGGTCATTTTATAACCTCTGAGCAAAACCTCAACGATGACGTCGGCTTTTAGGGAACCCCTTAATATGACTATCTAAGCCGAAATGTGCAAGTCGTTGAAAAGCTCCATGGAGGCAGCCCTATGCCCGTGGATTTTTTGACCGTAATAGACTAGAATTATTTGCACATTTTATACTTCCCTGCCCTCGCCGATGGAGGCCCTACCGATGAGCTTTTTCAATGTTGCCTTTGCTGCCCTCACTGCTGCCGTGTTTAGTTTCTTTGCCTTCAACCTAAGTCGCACGTGGGCTCAGGTCAGCCTTGGCAAGGGAGCCGATGATTCTCGAGTCGACAATATTCCGACCCGGATCAAGGAAACGCTGCTGTTTGGCTTACTTCAACAAAAAATGTTCAAAGACATGACAGCAGGCATCATGCATGCCTTCATATTTTGGGGGTTTGTGACGGTCACGATTGGCACGGGTGAAACCATTCTATCGGGAATCATCCCAGGATTTAGTTATCAATGGTTTCTTGGTCATGGAGACTTATACCGTGTTTATGCCCTGTCGCAGGATTTTGGTAACTTCGCAGTGGCAGCTGCCATCTCTTACGCGATTGCACGTCGGCTATTTTTTCCGCCAAGACGCTTTCAGGGCCTTTCAAAAGCCAGCCGAGTTGACGCGTACATCGTTCTAAGCGCCATCTTGGCACTTGTTGTCACAACAATGATCTATATGGGCGCGAAAGCCGGTCTGGCTGACGAACACGCCCTTCCACGCGAGTACCTACCACTGTCTTGGTCTATTTCCAGCACGCTTGCCTCCCTGTTTGGAATCGAGACTCCAGATGGCTTTAAGGGATTTTATAATTCCTGGTGGTTTATTCACTGCCTCGTTTTGTTCGGATTCACGACGTTCCTTCCCTTCTCTAAGCATCAACACTTAATCTGGGTCTGGCCGAACATCTTTTTCAGAAGTCACAGATCAAGCGGACGACTTCGCCCGATGGAATTTAAGGATGATGCGACCACATTCGGTGCTGGAAAAATGGAAGACTTCTCTTGGAAGCAGCTGCTTGACGGCATGACATGTGTCGAATGTGGACGCTGCACCGAGCAATGTCCAGCGAATTACACGGGCAAACCGCTAGATCCTCGAAAAATCATTCACCACTTAAAAGACTCACTCCAAGACGCTGTTGCAAACCCTGATCAAGCCAAGCGAAAAACCCTTATCGGCGATGATTCTTCGCCAGGCATTGTTCACCGCGACGAGCTTTGGAGCTGCACAACCTGCGGCGCTTGCATGGAAGCCTGTCCACTCTACATCGAGCACATCCCCGCAATTGTAGATATGCGCAGATACATGTCGCTGACTGAAGGTAATTTTCCTGAGGAGCTCACAAACACATTCAAAAACCTGGAAAACAACTTCTCACCGTGGGCCATGCCTCATAGCGACCGCGCGAAGTGGGCAGATGGACTGGGAGTCACAACGATGTCTCAAAAAAGTGACGTGGAATACCTATTTTGGGTTGGCTGCGCCGGCAGTTATGACGATCGATACAAGAAGGTCAGCAAATCGATTGTAAAGATCATGCAAAACGCAAATATAAGCTTCTCCATTCTCGGGTCAGAGGAAAAATGTAACGGCGACACAGCTCGCAGACTCGGAAATGAATATTTGGCCAATATGGCCATCCAGGAAAACGTCGGCACCCTGCAAAAATACAACGTTAAGAAAGTAGTCACCGGATGCCCGCATTGCTTCAACACCATCAAGAACGAGTACCCAGACTTCGGATTTTCAGCTGAGGTTGTTCACCACAGCCAGCTCATAAGTGACCTGGTCAGTAGCGGAAAGATAAAACCGTCACAAGTTCCAACTGAGGCCACAAACGTCACTTACCACGACAGCTGCTATCTTGGACGCCACAACGATGTCTACGAGCAACCTCGTGACGCAATTAAAGCTGTCACAAAATCCGAAGTCACCGAAATGCCGCGCAGCAAAGAGAAAGGCTTCTGTTGTGGTGCTGGCGGAGGCCGAATGTGGATGGAAGAGCATATAGGCAAACGCGTCAACGTAGAACGGGCGCAAGAAGCCTTGAAAACTGGTGCAAACACCGTGGCCACCGCATGCCCTTTCTGCATGACGATGCTCACGGACGGAATCAAAGGAGAAGGCAAGGGCGAGCAAGTAGCCGTTAAGGACATCGCAGAGATTATTGCAGACACGCTATAAACGTCCGCACAAGGAACTCCATATGAAACTTCATAAGTATTTTTGCATCCTAGTTGCGACTCAATTATTTGCTGCGGTGTGCTTAGCACAAAGCAAGGCCTCGTCCACGCGCTCATACAAGCGAGCAGAGGCTACAAACGGCTTACAGATACTTACAATTGAAATGCCGAAGGTTCCCCTTGCCACTATTGTATTGGTCGCAAAAGCTGGCGCCATGACTGAGCTGCCCGAGACCAACGGTTTAACACACGTCTGGGAACACATGTTCTTTAAGGGCAACAAACGGATTCCTAACCAAGAGGCCTTCAACAAGCGCATTCGTCAGCTTGGTATTACCTATAACGGCGACACTAGCGCAGAGATGGTGCGCTACTACTTCACACTGCCCTCGAAGAATTTAGACGATGGACTTCAATTTATGGCGGACGCCATTTCAACGCCACTACTCGACGACAAAGAGCTCGAACGAGAGCGTGTAGTCGTTCTTGACGAGTACGACCGTAACGCAAGCCAACCCGGTTTTGAGCTTTTTAATATCGAACGTATGATCATGTACGGCGCCAAGGAACATCTAAGAAACCCGCTTGGCCGACGTCGAATTATAGAGACAACAAATAGAGACCAGCTCCTGACAATAAAAAGTGACGTGTTCGTGCCAGCCAATTCAGCACTCATTGTGGCAGGGGATGTAACAGCCGACAACGTTAAGACTTTAGTTGATAAACACTTTGCCGCTTGGACCACTCCCCCCGGTTGGAAACCTATTAATCGCGGTCCGTTCCCGGATTTCCCACAAACCACCGAAGTCACCAAAACTCATCCGTTAGCACAGAATGTTATGCAGCAGTTCACTTGGAAAGGGCCGAGAACTCTACACGAAAAGTCTGACACATGGACGGCCGATATTCTCCTACAACTTCTGGAGCATCGATCGGGTAAATTCTTTAAAAAGTTTGTGGATAGCGGCCTAGCTCTTGGCGCGGGCTTATCCTATCACTCTCAGGGTCAAGCCGGAGAACTTGTCCTCTATGCCGCTTCAAGACCTGAAACAGCATCGAACATCAGGAAAGCTCTTTTAGATCAGCCCAAAGAGTGGATTAAGCCGGGATACTTTAACGCCAGTCAGTTATCAGATGTACGCCGAAAACAACGTATTGGCTATAAAATGGAACTAAATAGACCAAGTGAATACGCCAAGACCTTAGCATTCTGGTGGGCAACCAGCGGCCTTGACTACTATGACAACTATCTTGCCAATTTGGAAAAAGTGAACCTCAACGACGTACAGAAATTTGTAAAAAAATACTTCATTGGAAAACCCTACGTTGGGATTACGCTTCTGAATCCCGACGACGCCAAAGTTGCTAACTACATCGATAATTCCGCTCCGTACGTAGAGAAATATCTAACAAACTACTAAAATCCCTGACTAACCAGAGGCGATAGCTATGAAACCACTTTTAAGTTCTCTCTCATCATTGTTACTTATAGCGGCCGTGATACTCACTCCCGAGCTTAGCTCAGCGGAGCCAGATAAGAACCTTACGACCACTGAAAAACTACGCAACGACATAACCCTGATCTCACGGGAGACGCCAGGCAGCGACATAGTTACACTCTCCGTCACATTCATGACTGGAAGTGCTGACGAATCCTTTAACAAGCGCGCCATCAATGAGCTCGCCATGGAAGCCATGACGTACTCAACAAAAAAGTTCAACAAGGCAAAAATATTCAGCCTAACCGAAAAATATTCCATCGGCCTTGCTTGTCGCGGTGGCGTTGAAATGAGCCAGTGCTCTATTCAAACTGTTAACGAATATTTGCCACAAGCTATAGACTTGCTCGCGTCAGTTGTCACCGAACCATCATTTAATAAAGATGACGTGACCCTTGCAAAACAGCAGCGCGTCGCTGATTACCAACGCGACATCCAAAACCCTGAATCGCACGCCAACACGACGGTCAATACGGTTTTTTATGATCTTCATCACCCCTATAGACTGTTACCACAAGATGGCATAAAGCAGGCAGAATCCCTAACAGCAGAGGACTTGAAGAGCTACCACCGTTCTCTGCTTGATGCCTCGAAGATTTTTCTCACATATGCCGGCCCCAAGATGAGCACCAAGATCCGCAAGAATATCGTGAGTAAATTTGAAAAGATTACCAAATTAAACTCGCCAAAGAAGATTGTTGCCGCCCCATTGTTTGAACCTAAAAACAGCTTGGCATTCGAACACAGGCAAATTCCAACGGCCTACATAAGAGTCAAATTCAACGCGCCCTCGATTCTTGCAAAAGATGCGGCTGCTGCAGACATCATGTTTGAAATATTAAGCCAGAAGCTACAGGAAGAGATTCGCACAAAAAGAAGTCTTTCTTACGCGGTTTATGCAGGAACCATTCAATACAATCAAGGTATTGGAGTGCTTTCAGTCTCAACATCAAAACCCAAAGAAACGCTTGAAGCGATGGCGGCGGTCGTTAAATCATTCAAAGAACGCGGCGTCACTCAAGAAGAACTCAATGAGTACCGCAATATTTTCACGACAAGCTATTTCTTAACACTCGAGAGTCATGGCAGCCTGGCCGGCGCCTTGTCGTCGTTTCAATTTTATTTTGGAGACGCCAAAAAGCTATACGACTTACCGCAAAAAATCGCGGCTGTGACGCCGGCTGATATCCAGAGAATAGCCAAGGACGTTCTTAAAAACTTCCGCATAGGGGTGGTTTACGATAAAGAAAAATTCGAAACAAAATGGCTAGATATTTTGACAAAAGTATAGCTTTAAATGCCGCTCTTTGATCAACGACTCAACTGAAAGCACTTAGCAAAGATTTGATGCCCTCGAATCCAACGACAAAAAATGTTCCAAACAAAGCGGCATTTAGCGTCGTCATCAGGTATCCAAACACTATCAAGACTCCATCTCGCTCAATACTACCGATACACAGCGCAATAATCGCTAAAGCTGGCGGGAAGTTAAAACCGGGCGGCATTGGCAGTGCAAGTAGAAGGGCCAAAAGTAAAATAACAGCTCCATTAAATCGTACAAACCCAGGATGTTTCGCAAAGAACTTGAATCTTGGCTTTATGACATTTTCTGTCCGCAGTAGAATTTTTTTTAAAAGCTCCAAAATCTTTACGATCAAGCCCGTTGATATCTGACGCGTTCGCCAGCTCTTTGGTACCCATGGATCTTGACCCAGTAAAATTTGACTTCCACCAATAGCGATAACGAGCCCAAACACCGTGGATAAACCGGGAAGAGGAACGGGCAGCAAGAAGGGTATCGAGAAAATCAAACAAACCATCATATGACCATAAATATTCAGCGCGTGTAGAAACTCGCCCAACGTCAGAGACTCTTTTGTACAGAGCTTCAAGAGATCATCAACGACAGCAGAAAGTCTGCGCGCATCGCCCAGGACAGCATTCTGAACAATTGGTTTTTGAGGAACATTATTACTCATATGCATAATTCTCGAATGTTCATTGACAAAATCACGTGGCGGAATCAAGCATCACAGTGACTGGACCATCATTAATCAGTGACACTTGCATATCTGCGCCGAAACGGCCCGTTTCCACTTTAATAGATTTCGAGCGCAACTCGGTGACAAAACGCTCGTATAATTCTTGAGCTCGGGCGGGTTCGGCGGCGTCCGTAAAGCTCGGTCTTCGACCGCGGCTACAATCGGCATAAAGCGTGAACTGACTCACCACGAGAATTGACCCAGACACGTCTGTCACTGATAAATTAAAGCGCCCCTCGGCATCTGAGAACAATCTTAGACCTGCAATTTTTTCAGCCAACTTAGAGATTTCATCCCCCGTGTCGGATCGGGAGATCCCTAGGAAAATAAGCCAGCCTAGACCAATTTCTCCAATAATATCAGAGGCTACCCGCACTTGCGCCGATTTGACTCTCTGAATCAAGGCCTTCACTGGACAACCCCCGTGCTCTCTTTATATAGTCGGCGAAGACCAGCTTAAGTCGCCGTCTCGTCATTTGCCTCAAAGGCCCCGACAAGTTTGGCGTTTTTTAAGCAAAAGAGCGATAAAAATTCACTCTTGGTCAGGTTTTTAGTCGAGTCGCCGTAAATTTTGTGACATAAGGGTGATCCTTGCTGTCGGAAAGAATTGTGCAACCGATTCGGCGCCGGTAAGAGCCCAGTGTGATAGCCAGATCCCGGATGGTGCCCGCCTGCGAACCCCGCCAGGACCGGAAGGTAGCAACGGTACCAGGATCTGGTAGGTGTTCGGTGCATCTGGCTATCACCCTGGGCTCTTGAACTCTCATAGGAAAGCCCCATGACAGCTGTCAGCTACATGCCTCTTGCACGTAAGTATCGACCAAAAACATTTGCTGAACTCTGTGGGCAGGGCGCCACCGCGACTGCTCTCGCTAATGCGATAAAACTTGGGCGTGAACCGCACGCGGTAATTTTCAGTGGCGTCCGAGGGGTCGGCAAGACGACATCAGCGCGTCTCTATGCAAAGGCACTTAATTGCTCGAACCCGAAACTTTCTGAACCATGTAATGCATGTGATAGCTGCGAAGCCATTTCCAACGGCATCCACGAAGATGTCATGGAGATCGACGGCGCGTCAAACACTAGTGTTGATGACGTACGAGCACTCCGCGAGACTGTTTCTTATGTCCCCCAGCGCTCAAGATTTAAAGTATATATTATCGACGAAGTTCACATGCTGTCGCAAAGCGCTTTTAATGCGCTTCTCAAAACCTTAGAAGAACCGCCGGCGCACGTCGTATTTGTTTTTGCAACCACTGAACTGCAAAAAATACCTCAAACCATCATGAGTCGCTGTCAGGTCTTCCACTTGCAAAAACTATCATTGAATGCAATTCGGGAACGCATACTTCAGATCCTGAAGGAAGAAGTCATTGATTTTGAAGAAAAGGCTGTGCTTGCAATTGCGCGCGAAGGGCACGGCTCCATGAGAGATGCTTTGACTCTTTTGGATCACGTCATTGCAGTAGGTGGCGGCAAAGTAAGCGTTTCCGCATTGGAACGAGTCATTTCGTATGTATCATCCACGCAGTTCATTAATCTGTTAGATGCTCTCGTATCAAGAAATCCATCTACTGTGATCGCGTCTTTGGATCAGTTTGAAGACTCTGGGGTTGCGATGACGGACGTAGCAGAGAAAACAGCGACGATGGCGCGGCACTCTTTCATCGTTCGTGATGTTGGGACAGAAAGCGTGGACTTCAAATCCCTAGGCATGGATGATGACGAAGTTAGACATCTGAACGAGATTGCCTTGCGCGCCGGACCGGCTGATTTAAATAGAATCTTTCGAACCCTCGCAAAAGCACGGCTGGATCTGGACGGCTCAGAGATGGATCGTTATATTCTGGAAAATTACGCCTTAGAATGGTGCCTAGATCCAGGAATCTTTCTGACCCAAATGCCTTTGATTCAGCAAAAAACGGATCCTACATCCGCCGGTCAACGCCCCAATTCGTCAAATTTTGTAGGCTCCACACCAGTTACACCTGTAGCTGCCAAGCTGACCATGGCCGAAATTCGAGGATCATTAGGATCGAAACCGCAAACGCCTCCACCGTCATCTCAAAAGACTGATGTATCGACAACATTGACGCCGGCACCCAACAACCAGGCAAATAATAGTAAACCTACAAGTGTGGTTGAACAGCATCTACACCTAAAAGCTCTACCTGCATCATGGCGTGAGTGCGTTGAGGAGTGGAAAAAACATCGGCCGCTCCAAGCTAAGAAGCTAGAAGACGCCCACCCGGTCAACTACTCTGATAAATTAATAGAATTGGTGATCCCAGCCGATAGCTTCCTCTCTGCGACCCTTCTAAAGGCGGATGAGCAAAAAAAGCTTCGGGACGCTTTTGCCGAGATGTTTGATTACAAAGGCCCAATCGTGTTTAAAGCAAAGAACACCGACCAACAGAACACCGCCTCAGCGGTAGCACCACTTCCAGAGAACCTTGCGACCATCCAACAGCGTGAAAACCAGGCTAAACGTGAAAAAGTCACATTCGATGCTCAAAATAATCCCATAACTCAGGATGCCATGCGTTTATTTAATGCTACAATAGAGACCGTGGAGATTAACTCCGACACCTGAACGGGGACGGTTAAACGTGGCTTTCACTAATTTCGAGACTAAAGAAATACACTGCAAAGTTATATACTTTGGCCCAACAGGTTCTGGCAAAACAGAAAATCTGAGATCTATTTTCAATCAAACATCGGTCGAGATAAAATCTGGCTTATTAGAATTACAAGAACAGGACGGATCGACCAGGTACTTTGATTTTCTACCTCTTAGCATTGGGCAATTGGGTGACTTCCACATAAAGATGCACCTTTTTACACTGCCTATATCCAGCCTGTATCACAGCACCAATTCCGTTATTCTGCGTGGCGTCGACGGCTTTGTGTTCGTAGCGGACTCCCGCGTTGAGTGCCTCATAGATAACGTAAAGGCGCTGAAGAAATGTCGCAAGGTACTCCAGGAAGAAGGCTATAATGTTCAGGATCTTCCCCGAGTCATCCAGTACAACAAGCGTGATCTTGATGGCATACTCCCGGTCTCACTACTCCGCCGGGAGCTCAATCCAACGGGTGGCGCCGATGTAGAGGCTTCTGCAACAGCCAACAAGGGCACCGTGGAGTGTCTCGAGAGTCTTGCGCAGCAAATTATGGATAAGCTCGAAAATAGTCGAAGGCACCCTGCCTCCATTAGTCGAAACGATGGTGTAACTGATGACAACGTTGATTCATTGTCCAACTGATCAAGTGATTCTCCTGCTAGGGTTGAAGCGCGACGACGGACTCATTTTACTCCCCTCCGATTCAACTGAGACGCCGGGCATACTGGCGAGGGTCGATACTAGATTACCCATTAATCCGCAGCTTCTTGAATTAGCTCACAAGCGTTCCGGTTTGCCCTCGATTGAAATATCTATCTGGCAAGAGTTCCAAGAAGGCGTCACGTTGCTCGACGGAACCAAGGCGACTTTGTATGCCGCCAAAGCCCTTGCCTACCCCCAATCCATGCCAGCCGACGTGACGACCCTGCCAGACATGCTTCGCAAAATGCCTCCCAACCGCAATCGCGTCGCTTATATGAAGGCACTCCAGGTCTTTGCCGGAGGCCTCGAGGAGACGACCAAGGCCCTCGATCTCGAAGAGGTTCGTCGTCATATCAGCGGGTTAGAGCCGCCAAGCGACCGTTAAAATCCATTGAATTAAGTTTTAAAATAGCTTAAAAATCTCGAGCTGGTTAATTTTTAAACATAACCTGGCACTAGCAGGCAAAGGTGTTCGCATTAAAATCGCAGCCCTCATTTCTGGTGGAGTCGACAGCTCCGTGGTTTTGGGCATGCTCGCCCGAGAGGGTCAGCATGACATCACCGCGTTCTATCTGAAGATCTGGCTTGAAGATGAATTGCACTTTTTGGGTGAGTGCCCCTGGGAGGAAGACCTTCGCTATGTCAGGTCTGTGTGCGAGCAGTTGAATATCCCACTGAAAATAATTCCTCTCCAGCAAGAGTACAACGATCATGTCGTCTCTTACACTGTCGACGAGCTTAAGGCCGGACGAACTCCGAGCCCCGATATTTTCTGCAATCAACGAGTGAAGTTTGGCGCATTCCTAAAGTACATTGACGACTCATATGATCGGATTGCCACAGGCCACTATGCATCAACATTTGAGGAAAATGGCCGCGTATACCTGCGCCAAGCCGTCGATCCGATCAAGGACCAATCTTACTTTCTATCGCATTTAAGCCAGGAACAAATTCGTCGATGCCTCTTCCCTCTTGGACCTCTCATGAAGTCTGAGGTTCGTGGCCTTGCTAAAAATATGGGACTACCAACACAAGACCGACCTGACAGCCAAGGGATCTGTTTTTTAGGAAAAATCAAATACAACGATTTCGTAAAATTTCATCTCGGCGAAAAATCGGGCGAGATCAAAGAGTGGGAAAGCGGTAAGGTTTTAGGCCGTCATCAGGGGCTTTGGTTTCACACCTACGGTCAGCGCAAAGGAATCCGTCTCCACGGTGGGCCTTGGTTCGTGATCGATAAAGACATCGAAACAAACACTCTCTACGTCTCACACCGTGACTTGCTAAAAACCAACTCCCGGTCAGAGTTTCTGGCCACTCAAGTGAATTGGATTTCGGGCGAGCCAACGTCGAAGCAGCTTAGGGTCAAGCTACGTCATGGCCCTCGAATGAGCAAATGCCACCTTGTGCCGCAAGGTACTAACTCTTATAAGGTGATCTTGGACGGAAGCGATCCTGGCCTCGCTAATGGACAATTTGCCGTTTTTTACGATAACGACACATGCCTCGGCGCAGGGATGATTAAATTATTACCGCAAGAACAGACTATCACCGAGCAGTTGCCAAACTAACTTCACCCCAAAGATTAAAAATCAAGGTCCCACATGGTAAAATGTGAGGACCTTTTAAATTCATTTATTTAGGGGATCGTCCTCATATGATTAAGAAAATTGGCCTTACAGTTCTGACCTTCTTGCTACACACCACAGCCTTCGCGCAACTCGGGGAAACCGGCGCGCACGGCTTGGCCCTGGGATCGAAACCGAAGTTTGGCCCAGATCTAAAATTTACGTGGGCCAGTGACAAATCCGTACCGGGTGGACGAATAACCCTGGGCGCTGTCGGTACTTTTGATTCTCTAAACCCCTTCGCGGTTAAAAGCATCGGCGCAGCCTATTTAGCAGATCTGGGCGGAAACGGTCTGGTTTTTGAAAATCTAACCATGAGTTCGCTTGACGAACCCTTCGCAACCTATGGCACGGTCGCCGAGAAGATTGATGTCGCCAAAGACGGACTCTCCGTAACGTATCATCTCGCATCGGATGCAAAATGGTCCGATGGAAAGCCTCTGACATCAGACGACGTCATATTTACATTCAAGACCTTAACTAGCTCAGAGGCGCCCCCCATGTATCGTCTGTATTACGCAGATGTCAAAGGTGGCGAAGCCTTAAGTAAATCAAAAGTTAAATTTACGTTTAAGACTTTTAACCGCGAACTGCCGATGATTATGGGCCAGCTTCCACTGCTACCGCAGCATATTTACGGTGCGCCGGGAAAAAAGTTTTCAAAAAATTTTGCAAAGCAACTCCCCGTCGGTAGTGGCCCTTACATTGTGAAGGCATTCGAGTTTGGAAAGTACATTGAATACGTGCGTAACCCAAACTACTGGGGCAAGGGTAAAAACTTTAACCGAGGCTCCTGGAACTTTGATTCCATTTATATTAAGTACTACAAAGATCAAACCGCCATGCTGGAAGGATTCAAAGCTGGCGACTTTGATGTTAGGCAAGAGAATTCTTCTAAAGCATGGGCCATCGATCACGCTGGCCCTAAGTGGGATAAGAAATGGATCGAAAAAGGCTTATGGCCTCACCATCAAAACCAAGGAAGCCAGGGTTTTGTATTCAATCTACGAAAACCAATTTTTCAAAACCGCTTAACTCGCAAAGCTATTGCGCTAGCTTTTGACTTTGATTGGACAAACGAGACTTTGTTCTACAAACAATACACGGTTTCGACTTCGTTTTTTAACAACAGTGACTTCGATGCAAAAAGCTTGCCCGATACAAAAGAGTTAGCACTACTAAATCCACTGAAAGATAAATTACCTCCCGAGCTATTTACTGAAGCGAAAGACGCGCTCGGCAAAGGCCTAACAGGAAAACGACGCCTTGGCGCTGCGCTTGACACTCTTAAGCAAGCAGGATGGGAGCTTAAAAATGGGGTTCAAACCAATAAGAACGGTCAAAAACTAGAATTCACGTTCTTGCTCGACTCACCGCTGATGGGTCGAATTGTTGAGCCTTTCGTCGCTCAACTCGGCAAAATCGGGATCAAGGTCTCTGTTAAGACGGAAGATGATGCTAACTATGTCAAACGCCTCGAGAAGTGGGATTTTGACATGATCAGTGTGCCGTTTGGACAAAGCGAATCTCCAGGAAACGAGCAGCGCGACTACTGGCATAGCATGTCTGCCGCGCAATCTGAGAGCCGAAATGTCATGGGATTAAAAGACCCAGCGATCGACA